>Ga0056107_100012_pt1 | contig 37676 bp, 46 predicted proteins | sample WorMetcrassitun2_FD_77006 | JGI IMG/M metagenome (GOLD analysis project Ga0056107, IMG submission 77006) | Marine gutless worms symbiont microbial communities from Max Planck institute for Marine Microbiology, Germany - Olavius crassitunicatus.2 ...
AAATCGATAATAAAGCCATACTGTATATTGGATAATTTCAACTGGGAATCGGTATCTTTATGTACCTGTTTGCATTAATCATCCGGGGGTTGTCGCTGAATGAGCTTTAATTTGGTAGTGTCACTTCCATAGCAGATGATTCAATTTATTTATTTCTTCTCTATAGTTTGCAAGAAGAGATGGATGGCGCCAACGCTATCCATCTTTCGCTGTCATTGGAAGGCCCTGGTTACCCGTGGATAGCTGATTGGATTGAGGGAAAATTATCTGGTAATAAGCTGATCACTGATTAAAACAACAATTTTTACTAAACAGTTCCTGCCGCTTCTTTCTCAAGAATTTCAATACAGATGTCGTCGTTTTCTATACCGACATTGAAATGTCCGCCGTGCAGGAGTTTGCCAAAAAGCAATTCTTCAGCTATCAGTTTTTTAATCTTGTCCTGAATTAACCTCGCCATCGGGCGAGCACCCATGATCTTGTCATGACCATGTTCACCTAACCATTCACGGGCAACTTCATTTACATCCATGGTGACTTTCTTGTCGTCCAGTTGGGCCTGGAGTTCCACCAGGAACTTATCAACAACGTTTAATATTATCTGCTTGCTTAGAGGAGCAAATTCAATGATCCCATCTAGCCTGTTACGAAACTCAGGATTAAATACTTTTTTAATGGATACCATTGTATCTTTAGTATGATCCTGTGGAGTAAACCCAACAGAAGAACGGCTTATTTGGTTGGCGCCGACGTTGGTGGTCATGATGATAATCGCGCTACGAAAATCGGTCTTACGCCCATTAGTATCCATCAGTGTTCCGTGATCCATTACTTGTAACAAGAGGTTAAGTAAATCCGGGTAGGCCTTTTCTATTTCATCCAACAGTAATACTGAATGTGGATTTTTATTTACAGCGTCAGTAAGCAGGCCACCTTGCTCAAACCCGACGTAGCCTGGAGGGGCGCCTATTAAACGCGAAACAGTATGACGCTCCATATATTCAGACATATCAAAGCGGATTAGCTCAATGCCCATGATACTAGATAATTGCCTGCTGACTTCGGTTTTTCCGACACCCGTTGGCCCGGCAAAGAGAAATGTTCCAATTGGAGTTTGTGGATTGCTCAGGCCGGAACGTGAAGTTTTAATCGCCGTCACCAGCGTCGAGATAGCTGGATCTTGACCAAAGACAACCATCTTAAGGTTTCCTTCAAGGTTTTTCATAATATCTTTATCAGATGAGGTAACCGTTTTTGGTGGGATCCGCGCAATCTTCGTAATGATATTCTCAATGTCATGCACGCCAATGGTTTTCTTTCGTTTTGAAGGCGCTAACAGCCTCTGCGAGGCACCGGCTTCGTCAATGATATCAATGGCCTTATCCGGTAAGTGACGATCATTGATATATCGATCAGTCAATTCTGTTGCAGAACGTAAAGCCTGATTGGTATATCTGACCTCATGATGTTCCTCAAAACGCGATTTGAGTCCTTGCAGGATTTTTACTGTTTCCTCAATGGACGGTTCCGGTATATCAATTTTCTGGAAACGCCTTACCAGGGCACGATCTTTTTCAAATATACCGCGAAATTCCTGATAGGTTGTTGAACCGATACATTTTAGATCGCCACTTGTCAATACTGGCTTTATAATATTTGAGGCATCCATTACACTACCAGACGCTGCGCCAGCTCCGATAATGGTATGGATTTCATCGATAAAAAGAATAGAACCTTCCGTTTTGTTCAATTGTGAAATAATTTTTTTTAAACGGCTTTCAAAATCACCACGATATTTTGTTCCTGCCAATAAAGCGCCCATATCAAGCGAATAGATAGTAGAGTCCATTAGGATTTCTGGCACATCTTTTTCAACAATCATTTTTGCCAATCCTTCGGCAATTGCTGTTTTTCCAACCCCCGCTTCACCAACATAAAGCGGATTGTTTTTTCTACGTCGACAAAGAATTTGTATGGTACGCTGTACTTCATGTTCTCTGCCTATTAATGGATCAATTTTGCCGAGCTCCGCTAACTGGTTAAGATTATTGGCATAGGCCTCGAGAGGACTTGATCCGTCATCTTCAATAGTGGTTTCTTCTTCCGCCGGAGTTTCTGAAGAATTACTTTGTTCTTCATCAGATACCTTGGTGATACCGTGGGAGATATAGTTAACGACATCCAGTCGGACAATGTTTTGCTTCATTAGAAAATAGGCTGCGTGAGATTCTCTTTCCCCAAAAATAGCCACCAATACATTCGTACCGGTAACTTCTTTTCTTCCGGAAGATTGTACATGAAAGACTGCTCGTTGCAGGACGCGCTGAAATCCTAGTGTTGGTTGCGTTTCACGTTCATCTTCGTCCTTAAGAAGAGAAGAGTTTTTATCTATAAATTTGACCAGATCATTATGCATTTCATTTAAATCAGCACCACAGGAACGTAGGGCCTTGAAGGCCGATGAGTTGCCCAGTAAGGCAAACAAGAGATGCTCGACAGTCATAAATTCATGACGTTGTTCTCTTGCGCGTTTGAAACTATCATTCAAGGTCTGTTCAAGTTCTTTATCAAACATGTTAAAACCTTTTAAGCTTTTTCCATAGTACAGAGAAGTGGATGTTGATTTTTACGAGAGTAGCTATTAACCTGCGCTACTTTAGTCTCGGCTATTTCGTGCGTGTAGATACCACAAATGCTCTTATCACTAGTATGTACTTCCAGCATAATACGTGTGGCAGATTCCCTATCCATTGAAAAAAAACTCTCAAGAATATGTACAACGAATTCCATTGGCGTGTAGTCATCATTTAGCAGGATGACATTGAACAATGAAGGGCGCTCAAGTTTTGGCTTAGCTTTAGCATCGCTAACGACCATACCATCATCATGTTGACTATCAGTTTTATCCGACATTTTCCATTCGCTTAAATATACAGTCCCTAGTATATACAAAGATTAGACTTGAAAAATACGAATAGTTAGCAGTCTAGAAATTTTTTTGTTTCTAGCATAATGCGCAGATTTTATGCCAGATTAAGTTACCATCTGACTGGCATATGAATTATGGTTACTAATTTTTAATATTTCAATTTCTGAGTCTTTTGCGGCATTAAATTCACCAAAAATACAAAAAAATACGCAAATATGTTAGGAAAAGCATGAAGCATCTGCAAGTCCTAGATATACAGGTGTTATGACCATATTTCTACGGATCACAAACGCTCCCAATGTGCTTTTATTGTGTCCAAAATGTTGTCAAATTGAAGTGTCTGCATGTCAATTATCGTGCTAAAGTTGATGTTGATTTTCAATATAGAGGATAGCAATACTGGAATAATGAGTTTTAAAGACCATTTTTACCAAAGGCTGAAAATATTGCCGGAAAAAGAGACTCTAGAGTTTCCCCGGGATGCACTGCCAAATAAGTATAATTTGGCAGCAGTTTTGCTTGCGTTCTGGCCGAATAGTAATGATGGAGTAGAGTTGGTTTTGACCAGGCGGACTGAAATGGTGTCCAGCCACCAGGGGCAGGTATCTTTTCCTGGGGGGCGTGTTGACGCCTCAGATCCATCATTCGAGGCAGCAGCCTTACGTGAAGCCCACGAGGAGTTGGGCATCGAACCTGAGTTAGTGGCAATTATGGGTAGACTGGATGATTCCTGGAGCCGGGCCAGATATCATGTTGTTTCTTATGTTGGTTGGCTGCAGAAAAAACCAAAGCTAGTCCCCAGGTCTCTTGAAGTCACAGAAGTAATAATTGCAGATATGGAGACTGTAATGCGACCGGAAGCAGAAAAAGATCATGAGGTTGTTTTTCCAACAGGAGAACAGGGGACACGCACCGTTAAGGCCTTTGAATGGGAAGATGGATATGTTTGGGGTCTGTCGGCAGATTTGCTGCTGGAGCTCATTCTTTGGATCCGGGAAGAATCTTCCGATCGCGGTGAGCGGCGTTTGCAAATGTTAAGAAGTTTTGGATATTAGGAGCCTTATCAGTTGTTAATAATTTTTTTAAGCTTAATTACCCAACAAGTCTTGAAGTATTTCTTCATAAATACTTGAAAGCGTTTCCAGTTCTTCTATGTTGACACGTTCATCTACTTTATGAATAGTCGCATTAACCGGCCCCAACTCTATTACTTCAGCGCCCATAGGCGCAATGAATCGTCCATCTGATGTACCACCTTCCGTAGATGCTTCCGGCTCTTCCCCGACAACTTTTTTAATCGCCCGTTTAACACTTTCTACTAGTCGGCCTGATTCAGTTAAAAAGGGTGAGCCAGAAGAATGCCAGTCAACTTCGTAATTCAAGTGATGATGGTTTAAAATTTCATGCACAATTTCTATTAATTCATCATCCTTAAATTCTGTTGAGTATCGAATATTAAATACAATCTCTACATCACCTGGAATTATATTATCTGTGCCAGATCCAGCATTAATATTCGATATCTGAAAACTGGTGGGTGGATAATATTCATTGCCATGGTCCCAAACAGTCTGACAAAGTTCACTTACTGCTGGTGTAACAAGGTGTATGGGATTTTCAGCTGAATCATGGTAAGCAACATGACCTTGTATTCCATGCACCTTCACTCTACCAGTAAGGGATCCTCGGCGACCAACCTTAATAACATCGCCCAGTTTCGATCGGCTCGATGGTTCGCCGACCAAACACCAACTGATGTCTATTTCTTGTTGTTGAAAATATTCAACAACTTTACGTATTCCATTTTGCGCAATGCCTTCTTCATCACTGGTTAATAGTAGCCCTAAAGTTCCATTGTGCTTGGGGCAATAAGCTATAAAACGTTCCATTGCCGTAACCATTGCAGCAACGCTACCCTTCATATCCGCTGCACCACGACCATACAAAAAGCCTTCATGAACAGCAGGTGTAAAAGGCGCTATTTGCCACTCCTCCTCAGAACCCGGTGAAACCACATCTGTATGGCCAAGGAAAGTAAAAACCGGTGCTGTATTCCCACGACACAACCATAAGTTGTCAACATCATCAAAGCGAAGATGCTTGGCTATAAAACCTGAATTTTCTAATCGATCTGCAATAAATCTTTGGCAGCCAGCATCATTTGGTGTTATGGATTCCCGATAGATTAGTTCTTTTGCTAGAGAGATGGTCATATTAACTATTCGAGTACAGCCAGTACTTCTTCGACTTTTAGGCGATCATCGGCAATACAGCTGATGTTATGCTGTACAAAACATTTTTCAATCTTTGTATTGACATCTTGACAAAGTTCACAAATTTTCTTTGTTTTGTATTGTAATTTGAAGTTACGACCTGTACACCCAAGCCGTCAAGATTGCAAGCAGCTTCTGAAAATAAGATTTGATCATTACTAATTAAAGTCCCTTCCCTAATGGTATATCGATAAAATATGATGCTTTGTTTAAAGGCAAACAGAGAGGCCACAACACTTCCCTCTCTGAGGGTCTCCATGGTCCCAAGGAAACAGTCACCAACAGAAGTAGTGTTTTGAGCTGCTTTAACGAAGTACTTCATCACCTTAATCAGCCGCAACTGCCTTCTATATCGACCATTACGCTTAATGTTTGTAAGCCTACCACACCTACACTACCGAGTATAGCATGTGCTTATTTAAATATACAAGCAATGCAGCTCTTCTACGAATGCTTTTAGCGCGGTTAAAATCTTCGCGTAGTTCGTAGTATCTATTTTCGGTTCGGTATTGTTCTTAGGTTTAGACAGGGTGTCGCAATAGTGTATGAAACTATCTCCTTCTTTAACTAGTTGCCGATAAAGGTTGATCAGATCTGGATTGCTATCAGCCAACAGGTACTGATCATATTTGGTATTTAAAAACACAGCACCTGAACCTACGAAAGGTTTAATCAGTCACTGTCGTGAGATAACTTTAATTGAATTCGGCCTACAAGGTGATATTTACCACCAGGCCATCTCAGGAAAGACTTCAAAAGTTTTTCTACAGTTTGTGCTCTTCGGGTGTTGTTGCCGTTATACTCAGAGCATGGATCTCTGCAGGCATTAGATCTTCAACTGCCTGATAAACCAATCGGTGGCGAGCGAGAGTAGGGAGGCCGGTAAACTTTTTTGAAATAATTTTCACACTGAAGTGGCCGCCACCGCTAGCCGCTCCGGCATGGCCAGCGTGCAAGTGTGAATCGTCAATAATATCCAGCTCGACAGGTTCGATGGCACTGTTTAGATGATTCCGAATAACTTTTACTCTATTCATATTACATTTATGGCAGGGCCCTTCTGAAGGGCTTAACTGTTATCGATTTATAAATGCCGGCCTCAAGAAATGGTTCTTTATCTGCCCATTCCTGTGCAGCTCCGAGCGACTCAAATTCGACAATAATAATGCTGTCGGTGAAACCAGCTGGCCCTGGATCTTCACTGTCGATAGATGGTGTTGCACCAGCCAACATCAATCTTCCTTCCTTGTTGAGTTTTTCCAGTCGTGCTAAATGAGTTGGACGGGTTTCCATTCTTGCTTCAAGGCTATCTTCAGCATCCTCACAGATAAATACGTAATACACAATAATCCCCCTTACTCTTTTTCTTCCTCAGGAAGCTTAATGTACTTTGCCAGAGCGAGTGACTGACCGATTGCAAATATGAATGTCAATCCAAGCATACCAAACATTTTAAATTTAACCCAGATCTCTTCACTAAAATTAAAGGCAACGTAAAGATTGATGATCCCCATAAGTAGAAAAAAAATAACCCAGCTAAAATTTAACGGCTTCCAAACTGTATCAGGTACCTGGATATTTTCTTCCATCATTCGCTGGATGATATTTTTTTTGCCAATGTACTGGCTGCTTAAAAATACGACAGCAAACGCCCAGTTGACAACGGTTGGTTTCCACATGATAAAACGCTTGTCCTGTAGCAGAAGCGTTGTGCTTCCTAATATCAGTATGATGGCCAGTGTAATCAGATGCATTTTTTCAACTTTTTTATACATTAACCAGATGATTGTAACCTGAATGATGGAAGCGACAATAGCAGCAGACGTTGCCCAATATATACCCTGGCTTCGATTATCCGGAATGAAGTATGCGATAAAAAATGCCAGAACTGGGAAGAAGTCAACAAGAAATTTCATAAATAATTAAGGATAATGTGTTGTCAGCATAATAACTGAAAACAAAGATTGTCTCCATGGCCAAGTACCTCAGCACTCATCCAGAAAACCAGCAAGCCAGGCTAATTAGTCGGGTAGCTGCGGCATTAAGACAAGGTGTGGTTATTACTTACCCTACTGATTCCTGCTACGCGCTTGGCTGCCTGCTTGAGCAAAAAACAGCAATTGAACAAATTAGGCGTATTCGTCAGCTAAGCACAAAACACAATATGACCCTGATTTGTAAGGACCTGTCTGATATTGGTGTGTACGCAAAATTAAATAATATAGCGTTTCGCTTCATCAAGAGGTTGACTCCGGTGGGTCCATGCACATTTTTGCTAAAGGCCTCGAAGGATGTACCACGTCGCCTGCAGCATCCGTAAAAACGTACGATTGGATTACGCATTCCAGATAGCCGCATTGCACTCTCCTTACTGGATGCCTTAGGAGAGGTGATGTTGAGTACAAGTCTTATTTTCCCAGACGAACAGCTCCCTGAGACAGGCCCAGAGAAATTTCGGGAAAGACTTGAGGGGGGTGATTTAATCATCGACGCCGGGGCAGGTGGTCTTGAGCCTATTTCAGTATTGGATCTCATTGCGGATAATCCACAGATTCTTCGTCAAGACAAAGGAGGTGTAAGTGTTTTACAGGCTTAATGAGCACTTTGTAGCAGACTGTATTTCTTAATAAACTCGCTATCTGAGTATACTTCTCTCCTAACTTGAATATACAGGAGCAACTTTTTGTCAGCATCGACACCTCAGCGTGTTCTGTCCGGAATGAGACCAACAGGGCAGCTACATCTTGGCCATTATCATGGCGTTTTGAAAAATTGGATCAAGTTACAAAATGAATACGAGTGCTTTTTTTTCATAGCCGACTGGCATGCCTTAACGACTGATTACGAGGATCCACAACGTATTACCGAGCATGTATGGGATATGGTTATTGACTGGTTGGCTGTCGGAGTAAATCCCGGTTCAGCCAAATTATTCATCCAATCGCGTGTTCAAGAGCATGCGGAACTGCACTTGCTTTTATCGATGTGCACGCCCTTAAGCTGGCTGGAGCGCGTTCCATCTTATAAAGATCAACAGGAAAATATTAAGAATAAAGACCTGACTACCTATGGTTTTCTTGGATATCCATTGTTACAAACGGCTGACATTATCATTTATAAAGCGGGATTTGTCCCGGTTGGCGAGGATCAGGTTGCCCATGTGGAAATGTCCCGAGAAGTCGCAAGAAGATTTAATTATCTCTATGGTAGGGAACCAGGCTTTGAAGACAAGGCAGACAAAGCCGCAAAAAAAATGGGGAAAAAAAATAACAAGCTCTATCATGATCTGAGGCGCAACTTTCAGGAACAAGGTGATAACCTGGCCATGTATAAGGCCAGAACACTTGTTGAAACACAGCAAAACATAAGCATTAGCGATCGTGAGCGCTTGATTGGGTATTTGGAAGGCGGCGGTCGGATGATCTTTCCGGAACCGCAGGCATTACTCACCCATACCTCAAAGATGCCGGGTCTGGATGGGCAGAAAATGTCAAAATCCTATGACAATACTATTGCATTACGGGAGTCGCCTGCCTCAGTTGAAGATAAAATCAGGACTATGTCAACTGATCCTGCGCGGATAAGAAGAAAAGACCCCGGAGATCCTGACAAGTGCCAGGTATGGGAATTCCATCAGATTTATTCCGATGAAGATCTACAAAACTGGATAACAGAAGGATGCAAGACTGCTGGAATAGGCTGTTTGGAATGTAAACAACCTGTGATTGATGCTATTTTGAAGGAGCAGAGCCCTATTCGCGAACGTGCAAGGGAATATGACGAAGACCCAGAGACTGTACGTGACATCATCAGTGAAGGTTGTGAAGCAGCTAGAGATGTAGCCAGAGAAACCCTCGATGAAGTACGGCAGGCGATGGGACTGTCATATCGGTAGTGGTCATTTATCACTCGTCGTTAGTATTTTTGCCAAAGATTTCATGCTGGAAAAATTGCTGATAACTGACTAGGGAAAAATGTCCATAATATAGATATAATGCCAGCGGTGATAACAGATGCTGAAAATTTCAAAGTTGTAACAACAGAGCAAGCTGAAATGCCTTTCGCCATTGTGCAAGGCGCGCCAGTTACGGATATTCCCAAAGATCTTTATATACCCCCCGAGGCATTGGAAGTTTTTCTAGAGGTCTTTGAAGGACCGCTAGATCTGTTGCTTTACCTTATTAAACGACAGAATATAGATATTCTGGATATTTCAATTGTTAAGATAACTGAGCAGTACATGCAATACATTGAGCTTATGGAAATCCTTCAGCTGGAGCTTGCCATAGACTATTTATTGATGACCGCCATACTGGCAGAAATAAAATCGAGAATGTTGCTTCCAAGGCCCGTTAGTGATGGTGAAGAGGAAGATGATCCGCGAGCAGAGCTGATCAGACGTTTGCAGGAGTATGAACGCTACAAGCAGGCGGCAGAAGATATTGAAGCCTTACCGCGAGACGGTAGAGATGTGTTCGGTGCAGTTATCGATTTTCCGGATTGTAGTTCTCAGGTTGATCCACCAGAGATACCTTTGGGTGTTGTATTAAAGGCCTTCGCTGAAGTACTCGCTCGTGCAGAGATGTTTTCTTATCATCATATACAAAGAGAAACCCTGTCTGTGAGGGAGCGTATGACACTTGTTCTCGAAAGAATAACTACTGATAAGTTTACTGAGTTTAAAGAATTATTTACTGTCGAAGAGGGAAAAGTGGGTGTTATCGTTGCTTTCCTAGCGATACTTGAATTGATGAAGGAGTCGCTGATAGAAATGGTACAAAATGAGATCAATGGTCCAATTTATATAAAGGTAGCCGCATGAACCAGGAGCAGTTAAAAAATATTGTGGAAGCAGCCTTAATGGTGAGTGACTCTCCTCTAAGTATTACCAATTTACTTAGCCTATTTGATAAAGAGATTGAACAACCAGAAAAAAATGATATCCGAGTGGCGTTAACTGAGTTGCAATTGGACTTTGCAGAACGAGGACTTAAGCTAAAGGAATTAGCCAGCGGATTTAGGTTTCAGGTGAGAAAAGAGTATGCTTCGTGGGTAAACCACCTTTTTGAGGGTAAACCACAACGGTATTCGCGTGCTTTACTGGAGACACTAGCTATTATTGCTTACCGTCAACCGATAACACGAGGAGAAATCGAGAATATTCGTGGTGTTAGTGTTAGCTCCACTATCATCAAGACTATACAGGAACGCGAGTGGATCCGTGTTGTTGGACACCAAGATGTTCCTGGCAAGCCGAAATTGTTGGCGACAACCAAACAATTCTTAGATTATTTTAATTTAAAACGATTATCGGATTTACCCAATCTAACTGAGATCAAAGATTTTGATCAAATTAATCCGGATCTGTTTGAAGTTATTGAAAATGAAAAGAAGGGGTCGCAGGGAGGCAATGATCCAGCAGCAGATTTGATTGAAGAAAATGAAGGCTTGCATGATGAAGAAGTTTCGAAATTAGCAGGGATTGATGATAGCGATTCAGTAGTTACTGAGCAGGAAGAAGGTGATGAAGTAGATGCAGAAGATGTGTCAAACTCAGAAGAGATAGAAACCAGCGATGTAGAAGATGTTGAATTAGATGAAGATACGAAGAATAAGGAAACGAAGGTTGATGACGAGATAGGAAATAGTGGTGAGATCAATGAGGATGATAATGTCGTTTCCTTTTCTAGCTAGTATTTTACTTGTATTGTCTTGAAAGTAGCAGCAGATAAATCCTCTCCTGAACGATTACAAAAGGTATTGGCCAACGCAGGATTGGGTTCACGACGAGAGATAGAATCCTGGATCAAGGCAGGGCGGATTAGCGTCAATGGAAAAACCGCTGAGTTAGGAATTCGAGTAGTCACGAGCGATCGAGTAAAGGTTGATAAGCGTACAATCAATATCAGTCGGTCAAAAACAGAAAAAGTGCGGGTGCTTGCGTACTACAAACCTGAAGGTGAAATCTGTACGCGCAAGGATCCTGAAGGGCGCAAAACAGCTTTCAGTAGCTTACCAAAAATAAAAAGAGGTCGTTGGATTGCCATCGGTCGATTAGACATTAATTCATGTGGGCTTTTGCTGTTCACTACTGATGGGGAACTCGCCAACAAGCTAATGCACCAGTCAGCATCGATAGAGAGGGAATATGCCGTTCGTGTTTTTGGAAAAGTAAGCCAACAGCAGCAAAGCAATTTGATGGATGGAGTTGAACTGGAGGATGGTAGTGCAAGGTTTACGGATGTTGTGAGCTCGGGGGGCAAGGGAGCTAACCATTGGTACCATGTTGTGATTATGGAGGGAAGAAACAGGGAGGTGCGTCGCTTATGGGAATCGCAAGGTCTGGCCGTAGGTAGGCTTATTCGAGTGCGTTATGGTTCCTACATCCTGCCAAAAAAGAAACGTCCCGGTCAGTTTTGGGATCTGAGTAAGGATGAAGTAGATGCACTGAAAAACCAAGCGAATTAATAATAATTAATTGTTAATTGTTAATTAATAGAACCATTATTAATAGTTACTTTAGATTAATATCACATGGCGACAACCATAGCCCTGGTAACACTCTATCAGCGACTCTACGATGCCTACGGGCCACAGCACTGGTGGCCTGCAGAAACCCCATTTGAAGTGATGGTTGGTGCGGTACTAACTCAGAATACAGCTTGGACCAATGTAGAAAAGGCAATTTCTAATCTTCAAAAAGCTGACAAGATGAAACTAGAGCTAATGAAAAAGTTAACGGAAAGGAGACTAGCTCGGCTAATACGGCCCGCTGGTTATTTCAACGTAAAGGCCAGGCGCCTGAAAAATCTGTGCTGTTGGCTTAGTAAACAAGGTGGAATTGAAGAACTATCCAGCTGGCCAAGCGAGGAGCTAAGAACTGCATTATTGGAGGTGAATGGCATTGGACCAGAAACGGCTGATGATATTCTTTTGTATGCCTTCGAACGACCAGTGTTTGTAATCGATACCTATACTCGGAGGCTAATGAAAAGACTAGGTCTAATTGAAGAAGAAGAAAAAAAATATGAAGTATTGCGGGCTTTGTTTGAGAGAGCACTAGACCCCGAACCATACCTATTTAATGAGTATCATGCGCTAATTGTTCGACATTCTAAGGAAAAATGCAGCAGGGAATCAATGACAGGGCGGCGAGTGATCCCAGGCAGCAATATGCTTATTGATTGTCGCCATTGTAAAGTGGAGTTGCCATTTGAGTAATATTATGGAATAGATGCAAGGCACGGCTGGTAAATTATGCTAGATAAGTCTTGTATTTTTGGAATTTCCACCCTAATTAATGTAAGCTTCCCGGCCTTTTAGAGCGATGACGAAATATAAATGACAGATAGACAGCCTTTAGTGGCAGCTAATTGGAAAATGAACGGCACCCTGGAAACCCTTAGGCCGCTGGTTCAAGGAGTGCGGGATGGTATCGCTCCAGATTGTGACACTGAAGTCGTTATCTGCCCACCGTCTGTTTATTTGGCTGAGGTATGTGGATTGTTGGAAAAGGGAACGCTAAAGCTTGGGGCACAAAATGTTTCCGAGCACGAAGCCGGCGCTTATACAGGTGAAGTATCTATCGATATGTTGAAGGATTATCAGTGTCATTACGCAATTATCGGGCACTCAGAGCGCCGAAGCCTGTTTGGTGAGTCTGACCATACTGTAGCAGACAAATTTTTCAGTGTTCATCGGGCTGGTTTGACACCAATATTGTGTATTGGCGAATTGCTCGAAGAACGCGAAGCGGGCAATACAGAAGAAGTAGTTGCTCTACAATTGGATGCTGTAATTGAAAAATCGGGTATCCAGGCTTTTTCTGAAGCGGTCATTGTTTATGAACCCGTATGGGCCATTGGCACGGGAAAAGCTGCTAGCCCGGAACAGGCACAGGAGGTACATGCCTTTATGAGGCTCAGATTGGCAAGGCATGATGCTACAATTGCCGATAAGATAAGAGTCTTATACGGGGGTAGCGTTAAGGCAACAAATGCAAATGAACTATTTTCAATGGTAGATGTAGACGGTGGTTTAATCGGTGGAGCTTCGCTGGTGGTTAAGGATTTCCTGACCATCTGTCATGCAATGAGGTAATTTGATAGTGACTTTAGAAATATTACAGACAATTTTATTTGTAGTTCAGGTACTTGTAGCATTGGCCTTGATCGGCCTGATCCTCATGCAGCAAGGTAAGGGTGCAAATGCGGGAGCGGCATTTGGTAGCGGTGCCTCAGCAACAGTTTTTGGTGCACAAGGTTCGGGTAATTTTTTGACAAAAACAACTACTTGGTTAGCATTCGTTTTTCTGGCCAACAGCCTGACCCTAGCTTATATTGCAACTGAAAGTATCAAGAGTGATACTAGCTTGATACAAAGTGAATCGTTTACCGAACTTTTGGAACAAAAAATTGAAGCCCCACTTTCAAAAGAGATGAACTCTGAGATCTCTGAAAATCTGGATAATGAGGGCACAATTTCCGAAGAGATGCTATCTGAAATTCCTGAAAGTCCCGACAAGGTAGGCTCGGAAATGCCGTCGATCACAGGCTAATATCTTTCAGGACGAAAGAAGAGAAATTGCCGATGTGGTGGAATTGGTAGACACGCTGTCTTGAGGGGGCAGTGCCGCAAGGCGTGCTGGTTCGACTCCGGCCATCGGCACCAATTTAAAAATTTCAAGGTTAGATATACCCCAGTTTTTTCCTGGTTGTTCTAAAAGAACCTGCACCCCATATTAAATAAAGACATGCTGCTGACGGAAACCATTCATGGTTTCCACCTTTCAGGCGCACTTTGTGCGTCCAAATTTGTAGGAAACAGATTTGTCTCCTCGAGAATGTGTTCCCTACATTCTCTCGGTCTCCGCCCCCGGTTCGACTCTACCGATTGCGTCTCTGTAATCGTACCTTCTGCATCCATGTAGTCGTCTGGCTATTATCACCATAGATGATGTGTATGCTGGAAATGCAGGACGCAATTTCCAGTGCGGTATCAATATTGAAAGCATCAAAGTAATTTGAAAATTCTCAGATGTTTCCAGAAACTGACACATATTGTTTAACGCGATCGCTACGGATACCTTGACTCAAGCATCCTCGATAATTGTTCCTGATGTTACTCTACCTCCTAAATCCCTTTAGTCGTGCTTCGCTCTACCGCCTCCATCCCTGGAGTCGTGTCCTCTCGCGACACTCGTGCTTCCCGCATATTACCTAGATTATTCAGAGTCGACCTAGGTGCCGCGCCCTTCGAGTAAATTTCATGTGTTCAAATTCGCTCACAGCAGATTTTCTATAGTGCTGCCTGCAATAAGGCTTTTCCTTGAATATGCTATTCTTATGACCTGCATCAATAACAGTCGATACTGGATATTTTATAATCTGACCATTGAGTAATGGTTGTTCGCATAGATTATTCTCGATAAAAGAATGGTGTATTTTACGGGATGAATGTATTTAGACTAATAATTTCAGGCGATAGATCAACACATTATCAAGTGTAATCCTTGCTTTGATATCATTTTCTTTGTAAATATTTAGAATTAGTTAGTTTGATGCTGGAAAATTACTTCCCAATATTGATCTTCCTGATCATTGGCCTAGCGCTGGGGGTCATTTTGTTTACTATCGGTTATTTCCTCGGTCCCAATCGGCCCGATAGTGAAAAGGGTTTACCCTATGAATGTGGTTTTGGCGCCTTCGAGAATGCCAGGATTAGATATGATGTTCGTTACTATCTTGTTGCAATTATTTTTATCATTTTTGATCTGGAGATCGCGTTCTTTTTTCCCTGGGCTGTCGTATTGAGAGAAGTAGGTATGCTGGGCTTTTGGGCGATGATGATATTTTTGACTGTGCTGACTATTGGCCTGGTCTACGAATGGCGCAAGGGCGCTCTTGAATGGGAATAGGTGTAATGGGCGCAGAAGAAAAAATTCATGAAACAGGCATTATTACGACTTCAATTGATAGTGTTGTAAATTGGGCACGCACTGGCTCCATGTGGCCCATGACCTTCGGTTTAGCTTGCTGCGCTGTTGAAATGATGCAAGCAGGGGCCTCCCGATATGATATGGATCGCTTCGGAGTGATTTTTAGGCCAAGTCCTCGTCAATCAGATGTCATGATTGTTGCTGGCACGCTGGTAAACAAAATGGCACCGGCATTGCGCAGGGTGTATGATCAGATGCCAGAGCCACGTTGGGTAATTTCCATGGGTTCTTGCGCTAACGGTGGAGGCTACTATCACTATTCCTATTCCGTTGTAAGGGGTTGTGATCGAATAATCCCTGTTGATATATATATACCTGGTTGTCCCCCCACTGCCGAGGCCTTGTTGTTTGGCATTACGCAGTTACAGAAGAAAATAAAACGCACTAATAAGAATACCATTGCCCGCTAGGCTTAAATCAAGAATAACATGAAAGATCCAACGGAATCACAGCAGAACCTTTTGCGCGATTATTTTGGAGCGAAAGTAACTGCCTCGATTTTGGATAGGGGGGAATTAACACTTGAAACGACTCCTGACAATCTGATTTCTGTTTGTGAATCGCTATGCCGCGAACAACAGTTTTCTTATGAGCAGCTAACTGATCTGTGTGGTGTGGATTATTCAAGTTATGGTCAGACAGATTGGACGACCCAAGATGCCACCAGTTCTGGGTTTAGTCGTGGCGTAAACAAGGACGTTGTAAGCACAGATGTAAAGCGATTCCCAACCAGGTTTGCCGTGGTTTATCATCTTCTCTCAGTGACGCACAATCGGCGATTACGTTTGCGATGCTTTGTGCCATCGGAACTACCAAGAGTTAGTTCGGTAGTCGATGTTTGGTCGTCAGCCGACTGGTACGAACGGGAAGCCTTTGACTTATTCGGTATAATGTTTGAAGGACATCCTGATCTGCGAAGGATACTCACTGATTATGGCTTCATCGGTAACCCCTTTCGAAAAAATTTTCCTCTTGAAGGAAATGTTGAGGTTCGTTATGACCCTGAACAGAAGCGCGTTGTCTATCAACCAGTATCTATAGAAAGCCGGACATTGGTGCCTAGGGTAATCAGGGATGAACATCGCAGCGAGCATAATGAGCCTGAAGCCTGAAGCTTGAAACGATCATTGTTGAATGGCGAAACAGATACGAGTAACGAGTAACGAACTAATGCCTGAAATCAAGAATATGATATTGAATTTTGGGCCCCAGCATCCTGCTGCTCATGGCGTGCTGCGCATGGTATTGGAAATGGATGGTGAAGTCATACAACGCGCCGATCCTCATATTGGTCTGCTTCATCGAGGTACAGAAAAACTTGCCGAGAGTAAGCCATTCAACCAAAGCATTGGTTATATGGACAGGCTCGACTATGTTTCAATGCTGTGTAATGAGCACGCTTATGTAATGGCCATTGAAAAGTTATTAGGTATTACGCCTCCTGTCAGAGCTCAATATATCAGGGTAATGTTTGATGAAATAACCCGCATCCTGAATCATTTGATGTGGTTGGGTACACACGGTCTTGATATAGGCGCGATGACCATATTTTTGTATTGTTTCCGTGATCGCGAGGACTTAATGGATTGTTATGAAGCCGTATCCGGAGCGCGTATGCATGCGAGCTACTACCGACCGGGTGGAGTTTATCGAGATCTTCCAGATACTATTGCCAAATACAAGGCCTCCAAATGGCACAGCGAGAGTGAAGTTGAAGAAATGAATAGGAATCGCCAGGGAACCTTACTTAATTTTATTGAGTCCTTTACGGAACGATTCCCCGGCCATATTGATGAATATGAAACCTTATTGACGGATAACCGGATATGGAAACAACGTACCGTTGGAGTAGGGGTGGTATCACCGGGACGGGCCTTTCAAATGGGGCTTACCGGGGCTATGTTAAGAGGTTCTGGCGTGGAGTGGGATCTTCGTAAAAAACAGTCCTACGAAGTTTACGATAAACTGGATTTTGATATTCCCATTGGCGTCAACGGTGATTGTTATGATCGCTATCTAGTACGAATAGAGGAAATGCGCCAATCAAGCAGAATCGTGAAGCAATGTGTCGATTGGTTACGAGACAATCCTGGGCCAGTGATCCTTGATGATCATAAAGTAGCGCCTCCTTCGCGTGAAGAAATGAAAGGGGATATGGAGTCTCTGATATATCATTTTAAATTATTTAGTGAAGGTTATTGTGTACCGGAAGGAGAAGTGTATTCGGCTGTTGAGCATCCAAAAGGTGAATTCGGTATTTATCTAATTTCTGATGGCGCCAATAAACCCTACCGTATGAAGATCCGTGCTCCCGGATTTGCACATTTATCCTCAATGAATGAAATGGTGCAAGGACATATGCTGGCAGATGTTGTTGCTGTGATTGGAACGCAGGATATTGTTTTCGGAGAGATCGACAGATAGAAATAAAATTATTAATTGTCGATTAAAAACGCATACAGAAATGGCAGAATCAAAAAAAGAAAATCAGTTATCCGACCATGCTCGTGGGGAGATTGATCATTGGCTAAAAAAGTATCCAGCAGATAAAAAGCAGTCTGCAGTGCTTGCTGCATTGCGGGAAGTGCAGCATGAAAATGGTGGCTATTTAACTACTGAATTGATGAATCTAGTAGCGGACTATCTGGATATGCCAAAAATCGCGGTATATGAAGTTGCGTCGTTTTATTCGATGTTTGAAACAAAGCCTGTGGGGCGCCACAGTATTTCAGTATGTACGAATATTTGCTGCATGCTGCGAGGGGCTGACGATATTGTCGAGTATATTGAAAGCAAGCTTGGCATTAAGACTGGTGAATCAACAACTGATGGGAAGTTCTTTTTAAAGCAGGAAGAAGAGTGCCTTGCAGCATGCTGTGGCGCCCCAATGATGATGGTTGAATACGTTTATTACGAAAATCTAACACCGGCTAAGATTGATGAAATCCTGGATAACCTAGACTAATGGCTGATATTAAACTTAATCAAGTTTGTTATGCAACTTTGGAGTTCGATGAACCATGGACCCTGGAAAATTATTACAAGGTCGGCGGCTACGAAGCTTTAAAGAAGCTCATCAATGAAAAAGTCGATCCCAAAGTAGTAATAGATGAAGTAAAAGTCTCAGGTTTGCGTGGTCGTGGCGGGGCTGGCTTTCCTGCCGGATTGAAATGGAGCTTCATGGCTGTTCCGAGCGATAAGCAAAAGTATATTGTTTGTAATACCGACGAAAGTGAGCCAGGTACCTGTAAAGACAGGGATATCATGCGTTTTAATCCTCACGCCTTGGTCGAAGGGATGGCTATCGCCTGTTATGCAACAGGCGCAACAGTAGCTTATAACTACATACGCGGCGAGTTTATGAATGAACCTTTCAAGCGATTTGAAAATGCCCTTAGGGAGGCCTATGCACAAGGATATTTGGGCGCAGGCATAATGGGTTCCAATATTAATATTGATATATATGCAAGCCTTGGCGCAGGTGCTTATATATGTGGCGAAGAAACGGCCTTGCTGGAGTCTCTGGAAGGAAAAAAAGGACAACCAAGGTTTAAGCCACCATTTCCAGCTAATTACGGTCTTTATGGTATGCTTACAACTGTAAACAATACTGAGACCTATAGCTCTGTTCCCAGCATCATTCGCAATAGAGGCAAGTGGTTTGCCGATATTGGTGTTGAGAATAGTGGCGGGCCAAAATGTTTCTCCGTAAGCGGCCATGTAAATAATCCCGGTAATTTTGAAGTTCCCATGGGCTTGCCTTTTAAGGATCTTCTGAACCTAGCCGGCGGTGTACGCGGTGGTTATACCCTGAAAGCTGTGATCCCAGGAGGGTCCTCTGTCCCTGTTGTACCTGGCGAGATTATGATGGAGACCAATATGGATTACGATTCTATCCAAAAATCTGACTCAATACTTGGATCAGGCGCCGTGGTAGTTATGGATGAAACTACCTGTATGGTGAAAATGTTGCAGCGTATATCACGGTTTTACTTTTCGGAATCGTGTGGTCAGTGCACACCATGCAGAGAGGGTACCGGCTGGCTCCATCGAATGGTCACACGCATACTGGAAGGCAAGGGGCAAATGGAAGACCTGGATAAATTGATAGATGTTTCAAAAAAAATAGAAGGTCGAACAATATGCGCATTAGGAGACGCTGCTGCCCGACCAGTACAAGGGATGATCAGGCATTATCGTCATGAGTTTGAATATATGATTGAGAATGGTGGGCGCAGTATTGTAGATAAGCTTACCAATGAAGCCGCTTAGAATTTTGTTAAAATCACAGAGCACACAGAGCACACAGAGCACACAGAGCACACAGAGCACACTGAGAAATTAAAACAAGAATTTATAATTTATGTACGATGGACTCAAATTAAAAAAGAATATATAAAAAGAAGTAATTATTTTTTCTCTCTATGCCCCATGTGATCAAACGATTTTAAAACTATGATAGATAGTAAAATAACAATCGAAGTTAACGGAAAAGAATTAGAGGCACGGTCTGGTCAGATGTTGATCGAAGTTACGGATGCCAATGATATCTATGTGCCACGTTTTTGTTATCACAACAAATTATCCATCTCAGCAAGTTGTCGCATGTGTTTGGTAGAAGTAGAGAAGGCCCTCAAACCACTGCCTGCTTGCGCCACATCAGTGATGAATGGCATGAAGGTATTTACAAAAAGTACACTTGCTACAGAAGCGCAAAAATCTGTCATGGAGTTTTTACTTATTAATCACCCACTGGATTGCCCGGTTTGTGATCAGGGTGGTGAGTGCGAATTACAGGATCTGGCTGTGGGATACGGTGGGAATGTGTCTCGTTATCATGATCAGAAACGGGTAGTTCAGGATAAAGATATCGGTCCTCTGGTACGGACAGAAATGACCAGATGTATTCATTGTACGCGTTGCGTGCGTTTTGGTGAGGAGATTGCGGGACTTCGCGAGCTTGGCGGAACAGGCCGTGGTGAAAATCTGGAAATCGGAACCTATGTGGAAAAAAGTATGGCTTCAGAATTATCAGGAAATATCATTGATCTTTGTCCTGTAGGCGCATTGACATCAAAACCATTCCGCTTTTCTGCCCGAACCTGGGAGATGAAACAGTTTAAGGGGATCGCTCCACATGATGCCATTGGTTCAAATATTCATATACATGTAAAAGGCCAAAAGGTCAAGCGAGTTGTGCCTGCCAATAATGAAGCCATTAACGAAATATGGATTTCAGATCGTGATCGTTTTAGTTATGAAGGTCTATATAGTGACGAACGGCTTAACTCTCCAATGATAAAAAATAATGGTGTATGGCAGCAAGTTGATTGGATGACAGCTTTTGAAGAAATAAAAATACATCTTGATAAAGTATTGGAATCTGGCGGGCCGGAACAGCTTGGGGCTTTGGCTTCGGCAAATGCCTCTACCGAAGAATTATATTTACTGCAAAAATTTATGCGTGCAGTGGGGTCGAATAATATTGATCACAGATTACAGCAAATTGATTTCAGTGATCAGGAAGCAGCGCCTTTGTTTCCATGGCTGGGACAATCAATTCAGGAATTAGAACAACTTGATGCGGCCTTGGTGATTGGCGGTTATCCGCGCAAGGAGCAGCCACTCATAAATCATCGTCTAAGAAAAGCGGCACTGAAGGGTGCCTCAGTTATGCTGCTAACTTCGGTAGCACATGATTATAATTTTGATATTGATCTAAGAGAGATTAGTTCTCCTGTCCAGCTTGCGGATGTCCTGGCTGGAATAATTAAAGCGGTTTCGTGGGCCGGTAGCGAAAATACTGACACAGAACTGTTAGCGCTAATAGAGAATATCCAGCCCAGTAGTAATCAAATTGAGATAGCAAAAAAACTACAGTCTTCCGGTAAGGCGACCGTGATGCTTGGCAGTCAACTCATTGTTCATCCAGAATATTCGATACTTCGCTATCTTGCCGGTAATCTAGCAAAGCTATGTGGTGCTAGTTTCGCTTATTTGTCAGATTCAGTGAATACAAGTGGGGCATGGCTAGTAGGTGCGATACCACATCGTCTGCTTGGTGGTGATTCTGTAGATGATAAAGGGCTAAATGCGTCCACCATGTTAGAGGAAAAGTTATCCGCTTACTTATTGCATAATATCGAGCCGGAACTGGATTGCTGGGATGGAAACAAAGCGATCACTGCGCTGGAGCAAGCTCAGTGTGTTATTGCAATGACATGTTATAAAACAGAAGTGATGAAAAAGTATGCGGATGTACTGCTGCCAATTGCACAGTATGCAGAAAACGAGGGAAGTTACTTCAACGCAGAAGGTGTTCAGCAGTTTTTTTCTAAAATCGTCTCAGCACCTGGCGAGGCAAGGCCAGCCTGGAAAGTATTGCGTGTGCTTGGTAATAGTTTTGAAGTCGACGATTTTAATTACAATAGTGTGACTGAAGTTAGCGATGAAATAACTAAGTTGTTGGGCGACCTACAACCCACGAACAACGGAGCCTGGAGTAAGGCAGATAAACTGACAGCGCTAAATGGGGAAGTGATTAGAATCACCGAACGGCCAATGAACTCAGTCGACCCATTGGTCAGGCGCGCGCCTGCATTGCAGCAAACTCTGGATGTATCAGATGGCGCAATACATGTTTGTGCAAAAACCGCGAAAAAACTCGGTATTTCTGATGGTGGCTTGGCCAGGGTCAAGCAGGATGAGGTTGAGCAGGAACTGCCGGTTGTCATCGATAACAGATTGGCTGCTCAAACAGTACTTATACATGCTTCACACAAGCAGAGTTATGGTTTAGGACCATGGTTTGGCGAAATTTCAATTAATAAAACCTGACAGAAGTTTGTTGAATGTTTGAATTGATTAGAGATAACCTTTGGAGTCCTCTGGTAGGGATGGTCCTAAGCTCTCCCTATGATGGTTATGTAGTTTATACACTGGATATCATTACCAAGATTGTCGTTATTCTGATCCCAATCCTCGCATGTGTAGCTTATATCACGTATGCCGAGCGTAAAATTATAGGTTTTATACAAGGCCGTATTGGTCCAAATAGAGTTGGGTTCTTTGGCTACAGTTTATGGGGCCTGGGGCAACCAATTGCTGATGCGGTTAAGTTGATCTTTAAGGAAATCATCATTCCGACCGGCGCGAATAAAACGCTATTTATCATGGCACCGATATTGTCTTTGGCGCCATCACTAGCAGCATGGGCGGTGATCCCCTTTAATGATGGCGTGGTCTTAGCGGATGTTAATGCCGGGTTGTTGTACCTGCTGGCGCTTACATCTCTTGCTGTTTATGGCCATATCATTGCTGGATGGGCTTCAAATTCAAAGTATGCCTTTCTTGGCGCAATGCGATCAGCGGCGCAGATTGTTGCCTACGAGATTGCCATGGGCTTTGCCTTGGTATGTGTACTGATTGCTTCTGGTAGCCTGAATCTAGAAGATATTGTTCGGGCTCAGGATGGTTCGGTAGTGCATTGGTTCTGGTTGCCCTTGCTCCCTATATATGTATTGTATTTCATTTCCGGAGTAGCGGAGACCAACCGTGCTCCTTTTGACGTAGCGGAAGGCGAATCGGAAATTGTTGCGGGCTTCCATGTGGACTACGGAGGCATGGCATTTTCCATATTCTTTATGGCGGAATATGCCAATATGATCCTGATATCGGTATTAACCGCCATCATGTTTCTGGGCGGTTGGTTGTCTCCATTCCAGGGCATTCCCTTACTAGGCGATATCCCAGTACTGGGTGAATCCAATATAATTTGGTTGCTGATGAAAACATCAATATTTTTATTTTTATTTCTCTGGTTTCGGGCAACGTTCCCGCGCTATAGATATGACCAGATTATGCGTCTGGGATGGAAGGTTTTCATTCCGATCACTATTGTCTGGTTGGTTGTTGTTTCTGTGCTTGTTGTAGCCCAGGTTCCACCGTGGTTCAATTAATACGAGCAAAGGTTTAACAGGTAAAGAATTACAAAAGTATGCAAGCGATAAAAAATTATTTCCGAAGTTTAATACTGTGGGAGTTGCTCAAGGGCTTACAACTGACTGGCAGGTACTTGTTTAAGCGCAAGATTACTGTCCAGTATCCGGAAGAAAAGACACCACAATCTCCACGTTTTCGTGGATTGCATGCACTACGTCGTTATCCCAATGGAGAAGAGCGATGCATAGCATGTAAGTTGTGTGAAGCAGTCTGTCCAGCTCTAGCCATCAGTATTGAGTCGGAACAACGGGAAGACGGAAGCCGACGTACTAAAAAGTATGAAATAGATTTACTGAAGTGTATTTATTGTGGGTTCTGTGAAGAATCCTGTCCGGTAGATTCCATAGTGGAAACACGGGTTTTTGAATATCACGGCGATGAGCGCAATGATTTGCTCATGACGAAAGAGAAGTTACTTGAGGTTGGGGACAAATATGAAGAACAAATTGCGGCTGATCGGGCTGTTGAATCAAAGTATAGATAGAAAAGAAATTAAGTAAAAAGAGCCCAGGTTAACTTGTTATTGATGCTTTGAACTGCGTGTAGAAAAAAGAATGTTAGAACAAATTATATTTTATTTATTTGCCGGTGGGCTGTTGCTATCAGCGGGCATGGTGATTACCGTGCACAATCCAGTGCACGCGATACTTTTTCTGGTATTGTCTTTTTTCTGCAGCGCAGCTATCTGGTTGTTAATGGAAGCGGAATTTTTAGCTATTGTCTTGATCTTGATTTATGTTGGCGCGGTGATGGTATTGTTTTTGTTTGTTGTCATGATGCTTGATATTAATTTAACTGTTTTGCGTGAAGGTTTTTCAAAATTTCTCCCAATTGGATTATTTGTTGCCCTGTTAATGATTGTTTCTATGGGGGTAGTAATTGTTTCAGGTAAGTTTGTGGTGCCTGTTGATTACAGTGCTTTAAAGCACGGGGCAGAATATAGCAACATCGAAGAGCTTGGCTTAAGCTTGTTTACTGAATTTTTATATCCCTTCGAGGTTGCCGGTGTGATTCTACTGGTTGCGATCATAGCAGGCATATCATTGACGCATCGAAAACCTAAAAATGTAAAAACACCGAAGCCTGAGAAACAAGTTGCTGTAAAACGTAAAGACCGGATACGGGTGGTGAGTATGAAGGCGGAAAAAAATGAACCGTGAAGTGTTAATAATTAGTAAGAGATATATCAATGATTGAACTGTCTGATGTGCTATTGCTAGCCGCTATATTGTTTTGCATTAGCGTTGCGGGGGTATTTATAAATCGAAAAAACATAATTATCCTGCTTATGTGCATCGAGCTCATGTTACTTTCGGTAAATATGAATTTTGTAGCATTCTCACACTTTTTAGGAAATGTACATGGACAGATCTTTGTGTTTTTTATCCTGGCAGTTGCTGCTGCTGAATCAGCAATTGGTCTTGCAATACTTGTGGTGCTGTTCCGTAATCATGGCACTATAAATGTCAAAGACATTGATATGATGAAGGGATGAGCTGATGGAGAATATGCAATCTATCTATCTGGCAATTATATTATCACCTCTGGTCGGTGCAATTATCGCTGGCTTGTTTGACAAAACTATTGGCCGTAGTGGAGCACACTGGGTAACGATAATTGGTGTGGGTATATCAGCCATATTATCCCTGTTTGTCTATAAACATATTGTCATCGATGGCGCTGAGAGTTTTAACGGTACGATTTATACCTGGTTGAGTAGCGGAAACATAAACATAAGTGTCGGTTTCCTGGTTGATCGTTTGTCCGCCACGATGATGGTAATAGTCAGTTTCATCTCCTGGATAATCCATATCTATACCATTGGTTACATGCGTGATGACCATGGCTACCAGCGTTTCTTCAGTTATATTTCACTCTTTACTTTTGCCATGCTGATGCTGGTAATGTCCAATAATTTCATGCAGTTATTTTTCGGTTGGGAAGGTGTTGGTATGGTTTCCTATCTGCTGATTGGTTTCTGGCACAAGAGGGAATCAGCTATCTTCGCTAATCTTAAGGCTTTCCTGGTAAATCGTATTGGAGATTTTGGCTTCTTACTTGGTATCGCCGCAATATTGCTGACATTTGATAGTCTTGATTATGCAACGGTGTTTGAAATGGCACCAAGCATGGCGAATAACACCATCGAAATTTTTGCGGGACAGCAATGGATGTTGATGAGCTTCATTTGTATTTTTCTGTTCATCGGAGCAATGGGTAAATCCGCCCAGGTACCCCTGCATGTTTGGTTACCGGATTCGATGGAAGGTCCGACACCGATCTCTGCGCTGATCCATGCAGCAACCATGGTAACCGCCGGTATCTTCATGGTAGCGCGTATGTCACCATTATTTGAGCTTAGTGAAACAGCTTTGAGCTTTATTTTGATCATCGGTGCTACGACAGCTTTTTTTATGGGACTTTTGGGATTAGTTCAACACGATATAAAACGCGTGGTAGCCTACTCAACACTTTCCCAGTTGGGGTATATGACCGTAGCACTCGGTGCCTCAGCATATTCCGCTGCTATTTTTCATCTAGCCACCCACGCTTTTTTCAAGGCCCTACTATTTCTTAGTGCTGGCTCAGTAATTATTGGCATGCATCATGAGCAGGATATGCGCAAGATGGGTGGTTTGTATAAGTACATGCCGATAACCTATTTTACCAGCCTTATCGGCTCTCTGTCGTTGATTGGCTTTCCGTTTTTCTCCGGATTTTATTCCAAGGATGCCATCATAGAGGCGGTGCATCATTCTCATTTATACGGTTCTGGTTATGCTTACCTCGCGGTACTTTTCGGTGTATTCATTACAGCTCTTTATTCTTTCAGAATGTTTTTCCTAACTTTCCACGGCAAGGAGCGCATGGATAAGCATGTTTGGGAGCATCTGCATGAATCACCTAAAATTGTAACCGTTCCATTGGTTGTCCTAGCCATCCCTTCATTCATGATAGGTATGTATCTGGTCGGTGACATCATGACGGGTGAATATTTCGGGGAAGCTATCTATGTTAATTCCCAGCATGAATCAGTTGCGCTTATTGCTGAGGAATACTATGGTGTGCTGGTATTTACGCTTCATGCTTTTACAGTCTCAATCTTGTCTCCTGTTTATCTGACCTTTGCTGGAGTACTAGCTGCATGGTTTCTGTATATCAAACAACCCTACCTACCGAAAAAAATCGCCGATAGTATTAAACCGATCTATTCTATGCTGCTTAACAAATATAGGTGTGATGATTTCAATCAGAAGGTTTTTGCCGGTGGTGCGCGTTGGGTCGGGCAACAACTTTGGATATTTGGTGATGTGAAGTTTATTGATGGGCTGGTGGTTAACGGTACCGCCCAGACAGTTAAATTATTTTCCGGTGTCGTCCGCAAAATACAATCAGGATATTTGTACGACTATGCTTTCGCCATGATTATCGGCTTATTGGTATTACTCGCTGTATTTGTCCACGGAATTACTTAAATTTAAGTACAAAATAAAAAAATAATGCTAGAGAATTCACAAATACTTAATCTTATTATTTGGGCGCCTATACTAGCTGGTTTTTGGGTGCTGTATGTCGGCGATCGACAGGAAAAAACTATAAAGTTATTTTCTCTGGGGGTTTCTGTTTTTGTATTTGTGCTGTCATTATTTTTGTTGAGCGACTTTGATACTACCACCCATGCGATGCAATTTGTGGTGAACACAAGTTGGATTGAAGTATTCAATATTAATTATCATATCGGTGTAGATGGGATCTCATTACCATTAATTGTATTAACAACATTAATCACTATTTTGGTAATCCTTGCAGCCTGGGAAGTTATAGAACACCGGGGCTTCCAATATATGGCTGCATTCCTTATCCTGGAAGGCCTGATGGTCGGAACCTTTTCTGCCCTGGATGCCATGCTGTTCTATTTTTTCTGGGAAGCCATGCTGATCCCGATGTTTCTTATTATCGGTATTTGGGGTGGTACGCGCAGAGTTTATGCCGCTATTAAGTTCTTTCTCTATACTTTATTTGGCTCGGTATTAATGTTAGTTGCGCTGCTCTTCCTATACTCCCAGTCTAGTAGCTTTGAGATTCTGGATTTTCATGAATTATCGTTAAGCCTCACTAAGCAGAGATATATCTTTGTTGCCTTTTTGTTGGCTTTCGCAGTAAAAGTGCCAATGTGGCCGGTACATACCTGGTTGCCGGATGCTCATGTGGAAGCCCCGACTGGTGGCTCTGTTATCCTTGCAGCTATTTTGCTGAAAATGGGAGGATATGGATTTGTCCGTTTTAGTTTACCCATCCTTCCCGATGCCAGTCTTGCTTTTGATGGCTTTATGATTGCCCTGTCGTTGATTGCAATTGTATATATTGGTTTCGTGACACTGGTTCAGCAGGATATGAAAAAACTGGTCGCCTATTCATCCATATCCCATATGGGTTTTGTCACTCTTGGTTTTTTTGTTTGTTTCCAGATAGTTGAAAATACAAATAGCATGAGTGGTGCTGTTATGGCGATGGAAGGTGCCATGATGCAGATGATTTCACATGGATTTATTTCCGGTGCCTTGTTCCTCTGTGTTGGGGTTATCTATGACCGCATGCACAGTCGGGAAATAGCAGATTACGGTGGTGTAGTAAATACCATGCCGAAATTTGCCGCCCTTACCATGCTGTTTGCTATGGCTAATGCTGGTTTGCCCGGCACAACAGGTTTTGTCGGTGAATTTCTGATTATTCTTAGCAGCTTTCAGGCTAGTTTTTGGATCGCTTTCCTGGCGGCAACCATTTTTATACTAGGAGCAGCCTACACATTGTGGATGTATAAGCGTGTCTTTTTTGGCGACGTTACAAATGACAATGTAGCTGAACTAAAGGATATTACTGTCAGGGAAGGGGTGATCTTGTCATTACTGGCGATAGTCGTGCTGCTTTTTGGTATATGGCCAGCTCCGATTTTTGAAATCATGCATCCAAGTATTGAACATCTAGTCGAACATGTATTGCAGCTGAAAGTGGGATAATGATGACCATCACAACAGAACTTGCTTATTTAACACCGGAAATCTTATTGCTTGGTCTGGGCAGCATAATCCTGGTTATTGATACCCTTTACAAAAATCCAGATAGATTAATCACCTACAGGTTGACTCAACTAACTCTTGTTGTGGTTATCTTTACTCTTATTACGCAGTATAGCGAAACTACCCAGCACCTATTATATGGTCATTTTGTATATGACTCGATGAGTGTTGTGCTGAAGGTTGCTATCAGTACCATTAGTTTGGTTGTATTTTTTTATTCCTATGACTACTTAAATGAGCATGATCTGATAAAAGGAGAGTATTTTATTCTCGGGTTGTTTGCCATATTGGGCATGATGGTAATGATTTCTGCAGGAAGCATGCTCAGTGTTTACCTTGGGCTGGAATTATTATCCCTTTCACTTTATGCCATGATTGCAATGCAAAGAAATTCAAAATCTGCGTCAGAGGCAGCCATGAAATATTTTGTCCTGGGAGCCCTGGCATCGGGTATGTTGCTATATGGAATCTCCATGCTCTACGGAGTATCAGGAACACTGGACTTACAAACCCTGGCAGAGTTTATTACTCAACAGGGTGATGGTAATTTATTATTGGTCTTTGGCCTGGTCTTCGTGGTAGTTGGGGTGACCTTCAAGTTAGGTGCGGTTCCATTTCATATGTGGGTACCGGATGTGTACGAAGGTGCGCCAATCTCAGTTACTTTGTTTATTGGTACAGCGCCAAAAATAGCTGTTTTTGCTATGGCGATACGTATGTTTACTGACGGCATGGGTCCGCTAGTAGGTGATTGGCAGGATATGTTAATTGTACTGGCAATATTGTCTATGTCTGTAGGTAACATCATTGCGATCTCACAGACGAATATAAAAAGGATGTTGGCCTATTCCGCCATTGCTCACATGGGATTTTTACTACTTGGCATTTTGTCCGGCACATACTCTGGTTATGCTGGTTCTATGTTCTATGCAATCGTCTATGCTCTGATGAGCATGGGTTCATTCGGTATGATAATACTGCTGAGAAGAAAGGAACGCGAGGCAGATCGCCTGGATAACTTCAAAGGATTGGCAGAGCGCAGCCCCTGGTTTGCTTTCGTCATGCTGATTTTGATGTTTTCTATGGCCGGTATTCCTCCATTTATTGGTTTTTGGGCAAAATGGTTTGTGCTTAAGGAAGTTGTGGCCGTTGGTTATGTTTGGGTAACGGTACTTGCGGTACTATGTTCGGTAATCGGTGCATATTATTATCTGCATATTATCAAATTAATGTACTTTGATGAACCTGAACACATGACTGCTATCAAGGCTTCACTGGGAATGCGCGTGGTACTTAGTATCAATGGTCTGAGTCTTCTGGTATTGGGCTTTGCCCCCGGATTACTTATGGCATTGTGTATAAAGGCAATGGGTGAATGAACCTTTAAATATTTATTAATAGTTAACTATTAATAAATAGGCATTCTGATTTAGATGCAAACAATTGTAACACTGATGCTATTGTTATCAGCATATCTGCATTCGATTCTTCAAGAAATCATCAAACCTTCCGATATAGGCCGTATAGATAATTTTATCTGCTAGCAAGGTTGGCTATGTCTACTATTCTGGTTGTTGATGACTCAAAAGCGATGCGTCAACTTATCGTCCACACACTAAATCAAAATCAACATAATGTCATGGATATTAATGATGGTCATGCAGCGATGGACTTGCTAAGCAATACTAATGTAGACATTGTTGTAACAGATAAAAATATGCCGAGAATGGATGGCATTAAGTTAACCAAACAACTACGTAAGCAGGAAATCACAAAATCTGCCCCGATTCTGATGTTGGCGACGACACAAACAAGCCAAGCTGATATCGAATGCAGCAAAGCAGCAGGTGTAACGGCATGGTTGGTCAAACCTTTCGAACCTGCTTCACTTTTGACAGAGGCGGAAAAAACTCCGGCTTGATTGGAAGCTATTAACAGATAATCTAAGTATTGTTAGCTTTGCATACTAAAGACAGAGTAGTTTTTTTAAATACAATAATTAACAATTAATTGTTAATTATTGTATTTAATTTTTGCTATCGTTTGCCCCATGACGACGGGCGAATCTGCTAGCAATTCTTTTTGCCATTCAATTTTTCCCCGTTCAAATAATACTATGACTGTTGAGCCCATATTAAAACGACCTAATTCCTGTCCTATTCTAAATACTATCATCTCACCGCTTTTCTGATAGTCCCATTGTGCGATATCTCGTTTACTCGCTGGCGTGATTTGCCCGGCCCAAACTGTTTCCATACTGCCAACAAAAATTGCACCAACAAAGATGACCGCCATTTTTCCGATTTTAGTATCGAAGATGTTTATTAGGCGTTCATTACGTGAAAATAAGCGAGGTACAGCCTGAGTAGTTAATTTATTAACCGAAAATAGCCTATCAGGGACGTATACCATTCTGTTGAGCCGACCATCCAAAGGCATATGAATGCGGTGATAGTCCCTTGGGGAAAGATAAATGGTGGAAAAATTACCAAATTGGAATATACTGCTTAGCTCCTTATCTACCACCAGTAAGTCCTCCAGATTAAATGCCTGTCCTTTTGCCTGGAAAATCTCATCGTTGTTAATTGCACCAATCTGGCTTATTGCCCCGTCTACTGGAGAGACAATGGCATCAATTTGGTCGGTAACCGGTCTTGCCGATGGTAAAAGTTCCCTGGTGAAGAAATGATTGATACTCTCATAGTTACGGTAATCACTTTCTTTCGCAATACCCAAGTCTACTCGATATATTTTGATAATAAGTTTTATTATTAGGTTTTTCCAAAAGGGCCAACTACATCTTGTTAGCTGATATACCAGTCTAGATAAAAAATGCTGTGGGATCAGATACTGAAGTACAATCTTAAGTTTGTTTATGATGAATATCACGAGATTTGAATCTTCCTGAGTTTCTGGATACATATTTGGAAAAGTAACTTTTTTATTGAGTTTAGTGTATTAATCGCCACTAATTAAAGATCTCAAATTGACTAGTTATGTGGTGTCATTTTACCCATGTGCCTGATTCTTGCCTGGACGTTATTAGTCCCGTACCATCTGAGGAGGTGGATTGACAGCTTAACGATATCGCCCAATTTATATTTTTTCAGAGGCTGGAATAACATCAGGTGATATCTACCCGGTTTAAACATGATATAGGAGTTAGCCGGTACTTCAATAGAGTCCTGCAGCTTCATCCGTGCCATACTTTCGTTGATAGTAGACTTGTGCATTTCTACATTTTTAAATTCCGGACTCGTTATCTTGACTATTGACACCGGTTTATCTGAACTATTGTGCACATTAAAAAAACCTGCAGTAACTTTCACTATCGGCGGGGCCTGGTTGACCCATACGTCGCTAATGGATATTGATGTTTGAGCATGAAGCCAAAGTATATTAATGACTATATATAAGAACATGAATCCCATGGGCCCAGCATGTTTACAGGACAGCGTTCTAATAGGACTGAAGATTGCAAACTTCATTTTACTACCGATCATTAAGACTAACTCCTAAATATGAGTGTTTTTAATATACATAAGTTTAACATTCTTGTAGGTGATGGGTTTGTAGCATGATAATTCTAACGCTGAACTGCATTTTATTGCCAGTTTCTTCTAACTTTAGACCTCGCTAATTAATAAAATCTCGAATTTGCTTAAAGCAAGGAATAATAACTTCCGTACTATGTGGAACTGAATAAACAGATAACAATCGCGCCTGCGGAACCACCAGAAATATTGATGTCGTATGGTCTACCGAATAGTTTTCTGTCGGGCTTCTCTCACATCGCATAGGCATAACGTCGATCTGTTTTGTAAGCCCCTCTATTTGCTGTGCCGTTTCACCCATACCAATTATTTGCTCATCAAAAAAGAGAGGTAATTCTTGAGTCGTTGCTGCGTATCTCACTCCGGATACAGCGTAACAAATATCATTTGTACATCCGAAGTCTCAGATTTTTTCCCAGTTGCTCATATACCTGGTTAAGAGTAGTTAGCGTTAGCAGGCAGACATCAGAACAGTTAGTATAGCCAAAGAAAATAAAAGCCAACTTTTCCTTTAGGCGATCAACACTGAATGATCTGTCGTGTTGGTCAACTGTATCGAAGGGTACTAACTGTTTCGGATTAGACCAGAAAAGACCTTCTATTTGTGCTGGTTTTGTCTCGACATAATATCTTGCAGTATAAAAATCTACCCCCATTCCAAGGACGGATACGCATAAAAAGACAGCAAGTAATTTTAACTTTTGATTGTTAGGCATAGTGGTGGATTATACTAATAAATGATAAATAGTTGTTATTCGTTACTTATAAATTTTACCTATCAAGCCATACGGCAAATATTTGTCTAGCCGCATCAGAATAATGCCGGGCCTGGCTTAATTAGCTATAGTAAATTTATGTGGTAAGTACTTCTCAGAAAACAATCAATAGAAAATATAGCTAGTTACGGTCTACTATCAAAAGATATTACCAAGCTTACTTATCCTGGCATATATGATGTATTTACTAACTGGGTAACACACTTGCAGGTCTGATTCGCATAGGAGTCTGTATGGTTATAGTAGATTATCCGGAGGTAGTAGATTGAGTCAAAATCTAGAGGGAACAGCTTGTAATTATTTCTTTTAAAAGAAATAAAGTATCCTGATAAATTAACCGGTTACATGGTACGGATAGTAAATCCGATAGTTTAGTGAAACAAAGTGGAGATGATTTGTTATGGTAATAATTCTGGCTGTTGATGATTCGGCTTCAATGCATCAAATGGTTTCTTTTACTTTAAAAGGTGCTGACCATGATGTTATTGAAGCAGTGGATGGCTGCGATGCTTTGCAGAAAGCACAATCGAGTCAATCTGATGTTGTGCTGGCAGATGTAAACATGCCAAACATGGACGGCATTACTTTGATTAAGGAGTTGCGTAAACTACCTAGCTATAAATTCACACCTATGCCCATGCTGACAACTGAGTCAGGCAGTGACAAAAAGTCAGAAGGCAAGTTTGTTGGGGCCACAGGCTGATTAGTGAAGCCGTTTGATCCAGACAAATTATTGGCAACTAGTAAATAAAGTACTTAATTAATTTTTCTGAGTCATAGTTGTGGGGGGATCAAGTTTTTACAGGATTACAGGAACTTAAGATGGATTCTGTGGATGAAGAGACCGTCAATACAATATTTCGTGAAGCACATTCTATCAAGAAAGGCAGTGAGGCCTTTGGTTTTTCAGAAATTACCAACTTTACTCACATACTAGAAACCTTATTAGAAGAAATTCGTAATGGCACTCGTGATATTTATGATAAAGATATAGAGATATTATTACTTTCGGTTGATGTTTCACATGAACTGGGGAAGCAGTTTAACAATGATAGTGTGGCCAGTGGTGCAATAGCAGATAGTGAAGTTCTGGCAGATGTACTTTCAGGGAAGGTGATTAATCATGGATGGCATATAAGTTTCCGACCACATGCTCATATGTTGGAAACAGATAACGATCCGGTTCGTATGTTTCGTGAACTGAATGGTTTTGGACATCTCACTGTTAAAACAAATACTACGGCACTTCATCCTTTTGTGGAAATGATCTCAGAAGGATCATATTTATGTTGGCAACTTGAGCTGATTAGTCCATGCAAGGAAGAAGAAGTTTGGGAAATATTTGATTGGGTAGAGGGTGATTGTGATCTGGAAATCACACCAATCAGTAATATAGAAGAAGAAACAAAGGAGACGGAAGCAGATTCCATAAATGAGCTCGCTCAAACTCGTTCAGAAGGAGACCGCCGCTCTGCGAAAGATCGTCGAACTAACACCACGGATCGTCGTAAGGAGGCCTGGGCCTTTGCTGGAGAAAACCAACGTAGTGGTGCAAACAAGAAGAACGAAAGCTAAAGATCAAAGGAAAGGAGGAGAGTGTCGAGGAGTAGGCGAAGAGTTAGCTTCTATTCGTGCCAGCATAGATAAGGTTAATGTCATCATCAATATGGTCGGTGAATTGATAATAACCTAATCCATATTGAGTCAATTTGATGAGAACTTTGGTTTAAAAAATCTTGAGAAGCTACGTGACGATCCTTGGTTATTGCAGCGTAACACGCGTGAGTTGCAGGAGACAGTAATGCAGATCCGCATGTTACCAATAAGTTTCTCCTTCAATCGTTTTCCACGTCTTATCCGTGACCTTAGCAACAAGCTCGGAAAGAAAGTGGAACTGAGGCTATCCGGCGAGCAGACTGAGCTGGACAAGACCGTAATGGAAAAGATCGATGATCCCATGGTACACCTGGTGCGTAATTCACTGGATCATGGTATTGAATCACCAGAGCAACGTAAGGCCCTCGGAAAACCCGAGACCGGCACAATCCTCCTCAATGCCTATCATGATGGTGGTAGCATTGTTATAGAGAGTCACCGATGATGGTGCCGGTCTCAATACAGAGAAGATCCTGGCCAAGGCAAGAGAACGTGGATTAATAGGAAAAGATGAAGTCCCGCCGGAAAACAAGATATACAACCTGGTTTTTCATGTCTGGCTTTCCGCCGCTTAGATGGTTAGTGATGTTTCTGGACGTGGTGTTGGTATGGATGTGGTCAAGCGTAATATCAAGGACCTGGGCGGAGTAGTAGAGGTGAAGTCTGTAAAGGATGAGGGTTCAGCCTTTACTATTTGGTTACCATTGACGCCCGCTATTCTTGATGGCCAGTTGGTGAGAGCTGGCAATCGCATCTACATCATCCTGCTTATCTCGATTGTCGAATCCTTGCAGATCAGTGACTCGCAATGTAATTTCATCACCGATAAGATGGAATTGTATCAGCTGCGTGAGGACTATATCCCTATCGTTAGGCTATACAAAGTCTTCAATACTGATGCCGATAGCTCGCAATTAGAAAATGGCTTACTAGTCGTTATCGAAGTAGAGAGTCAGAAGGCGGGTATCTTCATGAATGATTTATTGGCTCAGCAGCAGGTGGCAATCAAGAGCCTGGAGACTAACTATGAAAAAGTTATGGGCGTATCCGGCGTCACTATCCTTGGCGACGATACCGTCGCGCTGATCCTAGATATTTTCAGACTAATCACTCTGCCTAGTCAAAAAATGTCGGAGTCAGGCTTAATAGAAACAGAATTAAAGATAATTGAAAATACCGACAACAAGGCCGCGTGAAGAAGATTGATATGAATACACAACAAGCACAGCAGTTAGTAGATGCTGGTGTGAATCTGAGCACCGAAGGCGATTCGGAACAGTATCCGACCTTCATTCTTGCCGATGAGAAATACGAGGTTGACATCATCCGGACCCAGGAAATCAAGGGCTGGGATTCTGCAACGAAGGTACCGAATACCACGGATTATATCCGTGAAATCATCAACCTTCGCGGCACTATCGTTCCGGTTATCGATTTGTGCGTCCGTTTCGAGATGGGAAAAGTTGAATACAACGAAACCACAGTCGTCATTGTCCTAAAGGTTTTTGATAGTAACAAAAAGGAACGCATCATAGGTTTTGTCGTGAATGCAGTATCTGATGTCTATGACGTGCCAACCAGTGAACTCAAACCACCGCCGGATTTTGGTAAAGTTGTGAACATGGAATTTATCCGTGGCATGACCACCATTGATGAAAATATGATCATACTTCTCGATATCGATCATCTGTTCGATACAGCGGTAGTCATAGAAAAAACAGGGGCTGAGCAAGTAGAGAATGAGGCGGAACACCAAATATGTCATCTGCCTGTGATCAGAGAAGTGCAATGGATACTAACTACGAGATTACTGATAACGGACAACTGGCAATTATTTTTTATTCCGATTAAGCAGTAAATTTAACAAGCGCAAAAACTAAACACATTACGAATTTAGGGCATGTGAAACTGAGTAAATAGCAGAGGTATAAGTGATGAATAAATTTATGAACATGAGCTTGATAAGGAAACTGGGCGTCGAGTTTGATGCAGTAACCCTGATACTGACAGGAGTGGTTCTCATTAATAATAGCCAAGTCAAAAACATTTCTGAGATATCGGTACGAGTGACAAATTTGTGGGTGCCTGCCGCGCTGGCAAGTGTTCAGATGCAAAACGGAATTAATCATACCTTGGCTGCACCCAGTGGCTGTATGCTTCCCGGTAATGAGAAATTTAAGGATGAAAGAGCTCAGGCATGGCCGAAAGAGATCTAGCCAGTCTTTAATGTTATGAAGGAGAAATCCCGAGTCTTGACTAACCCGGAGAACATCGAACGCTTTCAGCAAGAGATCAAGGATATTGCCCAGACTGTGGATAATGTCCCTTCGACAAAACTGTTACTTAATGAAACGGCGCCACAGGCGGTGATCATCGTGCAGAACATCACCATGATGATTGATCTGGAGATGAAACAGAATATAAGTGTGTAACACAAAGCACTGCTAGGCATGATGGCTGATGTGTGCGATAGGATGGGGTTGGCATTGGCCAACATTCATGCCTACCTGCTGTCTGGTGATGAAGTATTTAAAACCAGTTACCAGAGCTTTTGGGTCACAAACGAGCACCGATATAACGATCTAAAAAATACTGCAGGCCTACTGACCAGTGAACAACGTACTGCTTATGAGGCTCTTGACAAGGCACGTCAGGTATTCGCTCCATTTATATGAACAATTCGGTAGAAGAACTATTCCGCAATGCCGAGGACAATATCCGTAAGGATCTGCCGAACTTCGATACGCATAAACTAATCAGTGCCAATATGAATGTCTTTCATAGGAACCCGGCCCACCAGCGTGCAATGTTGGACAAGCTAACCGGGAGTTACACTTCGGAATTGATTATCGGCAGCAGCACCATGAAGATGGCAGCGAATCCCGTTCAGGATGTCGATGACAAATGTATCGGTAGCGCGGTTGAGTGGCAGGATCGCGCTCAGAAAGTAGCGGTCGAAGATGAAGTACAGAGCATCGTCAGGGCATTCTTAGACGGCGATCTGAGTCAACGCATCGTGCTTGACGGTAAGGAAGGCTTCTTCGAGACATTGGGGGAAGGCATTAACGAACTGGTTGATGTGAATGATCGTGTCATCAGCGATACCGTACGGACGGTCAGTGCTATGGCAGAAGAAAGCCTGACGGAAACCATCGAGGATGATTATGAAGGTGTGTTTGAAAAGTTGAAGCAGGATGCCAACGCAACGGTAACCAAGCTGGCTGAGGTGATCGGCGAGATCCAGGTGCCTTGGACTCGGTATCGACAGGGGTAGGCGAAATCATGAATGACAATGCTGATCTAAGCCAGCATACTGAAGAGCAGCCCACCCCCCCCCCCTGCTGGGAAAACTCCTGGCGTATATAAAAATCGTGAAACTCGTCAAAAAGACAACGAAAACCCGGCCCCCAGC
>Ga0056107_100013_pt1 | contig 37507 bp, 37 predicted proteins | sample WorMetcrassitun2_FD_77006 | JGI IMG/M metagenome (GOLD analysis project Ga0056107, IMG submission 77006) | Marine gutless worms symbiont microbial communities from Max Planck institute for Marine Microbiology, Germany - Olavius crassitunicatus.2 ...
AAATAGCGCATAACTTCAATCACCCCCCAGTTTCTACCGCTTCCACTATGCACAACTATTCCTGAGGGTTTATTGAGAGCAAAAAACTCCACATTTTCGAAAATAACGCTATCCTGAACTAGATTTATGAGATATTGCTTTGGGCTTGTCGACTTTCCTTCCTGGTAAGTACTTATCGGTGGTATACGAACTTTGTCATTAGCGCATAAACGATAGAATTGTTTTACTCTGCCACCGTTTACCCGTATCTCACCACGCCTAAGCATCTGGTATATACGTGATTTTGGTAGTCCTTTTAGCTCGTTCAATAGGAAATTATCGATACGTCGGTCAACATGTTCCTGATCGACGATTATATGGCGAACTGCTGTTTTTTTATTTACAATCCGGGGCATATGGACTTAATTTCATTGTCGTTGCTGCTTAAACATAAGATTGTTATATTAGCGTAACGAAGCGGGCTAAATAACCAACTTTAGCTCGAATTGAGTACTATGATGATTATATGTATCCGATGAGAAAGGGCAAGCAAACAACCGTAATGCTAATTGGTTTCGAAAACTCTATAACTCTATAGTGTATATGTGCGTCACTCCACTTTCCCGGCCGTATGCCGGCGTAGATTAGTAAATAGAGCAAACGGATTCGTGTCAAAGTATCTTGGCCTTGGAATTTATGTAATTAAGCGACATGCACATTGTGGTTGAATTCTGCCTTGACTCTTTGAATACACGGTTGTTAGAAATGAGGCAAATAATTGCTCAGTAGTTATTAATGATTATTCCAGCTCTTGCCAGAAGTACCTCGTATATAATGGTGTGGAATTTTAAAATGTTATCTGACAATTGAGCTTGCAGTAAAGGATAATTAAAGATGAAAAGAATGCTGATCAACGCGACTCAACCGGAGGAGTTGCGTGTTGCTCTAGTGGATGGACAATGCCTGTATGATCTTGATATCGAGGCACGCGGACAAGAACAAAAGAAGTCTAATATTTATAAAAGCCGTATTGCACGAATTGAACCAGGCCTTGAAGCGGCTTTTGTTGATTATGGTGCAAAACGCCATGGTTTCCTTCCATTTAAAGAAATCACCAGATCCTCAATTAAGCCCAAAAATACTGAAGGTCGTGAACGTTTTAACGTCAAGGATGGGTTGGAAGTGGGCCAGGAATTTGTCATTCAGGTTGAAAAAGAGGAGCGCGGAAACAAAGGGGCGGCGTTAACAACATTTGTCAGCCTTGCTGGTCGCTATCTCGTGCTGATACCAGATAATCCGCGTGCAGGAGGAGTCTCACGGCAAATTGAAGGTAAAGATCGTTCTGAGGCCAGGGAAGCAATGAGTGTACTGAGTATCCCACATGGCATGGGTTTGATATTACGAACTGCCGGTATCAATAAAAATAGTGAAGAATTACAGTGGGATTTGGACTATTTATTGCAGCTTTGGAGTGCTATCCAAAAAGTGTCCAAATCAAAAACTGCTCCCTTTTTGATTTACCATGAAAGTGATTTGATTATACGAGCAATACGAGATTATCTAAGAAATGATATTAGTGAGATATGGATTGATGATGAAGCAATTTATTCTCGTGCAAAAGAATTTGTCGAGCAGGTTATGCCGAACAACCTGCAAAAACTCAAGTATTATAGTGAGAGCGATCCGCTCTTTAATCGTTATCAAATAGAAGGCCAAATAGAGACTGCCTTCGAGAGAGAAGTTACTCTGCCCTCTGGTGGAGTCGTTATAATTGACCCTACCGAAGCCCTGACCAGTATTGATATTAACTCTGCCCGGGCAACTTCTGGTGAGGATATTGAAGAAACAGCGCTCAATACAAATCTTGAAGCTGCTGACGAGATAGCCCGGCAGCTACGCTTAAGGGATCTTGGTGGGCTGATCGTTATTGATTTCATTGATATGGCTCATTCACGTAATCAAAGGGAAGTCGAGAACAGAATTAAAGATGCCTTAAAAGTGGACAGGGCCAGAGTCCAGATTGGTCACATTTCAAGATTTGGTTTGTTGGAAATGTCGCGGCAGCATCTACGCCTTTCACTCGATGAGTCAAATCATATAACCTGCCCTCGTTGTGATGGTCAAGGAATCATTCGTGGGATCGAATCTCTGGCTTTATCGGTACTTCGAATAATAGAAGAAGAGTGCATGAAAGAGATGACTTCAAAAGTTATTGTACAATTGCCTGTAGAGGCGGCAACCTTTTTGTTGAATGAAAAACGGCAGCCAATTAGCAAAATTGAAGAACGCCTTGACGTTAAAGTGATAATCGTACCTGAATCAGGCATGGATACACCGCAGTATAAGGTACGGCGTGTACGTCTTACTGAAGCAGAAATGCGTGCTCATGATAAAGCTAGCTATATAGTAACAAAAACTGAAGAAAAACCAGTTGTAGAAGCAAGAACTAATTCAACGTCGCGACAAACTGAAATACCAGCTATTAAACGTGCAATTCCTGATCATCCAAAACCTAAAAGTAAGAATGCAGGTAACGAAAAAGGACTTATCTCTCGACTATTTGGTAGTTTATTTGACAAAGATACAGATGAAACTCCGACTTTAGTTAAACGTTCTGACAGTAGACAGCGTAGGGATCGTTATAACAAAGACTGTGCTCGAACTAAAAAATCTACTGAGGGCAGTGGTTCTTCCAGGCAGAGACAAAATCAGCGAAAGAAATCTGGCTCAGCGAATGAAAGTCCTTCTAATCGACAGCAACAGAATCAAAGTCAACGTAAGAGCTCAGGAACTAGCGAAGATGGTGTTGCCAAAAATCGAAAGGCCCAGGAGCAAAAACGTGGTCAAAACCAGAGATACAGGAGTGCGGTAAAAAAAACAGAACAAGGGAAGATTGAGCAGGATAAAAACCCTGTTCGGGAGAAAAGTTCGTCAAGTACTCAAACTCGTTCAAAATTCAGATACGCAAAGGATAAGCAGTCTGGCAATTCAAAACAAGCTGTCAATATTGATATAAAAAATACAACAGAAGAAAAAATATCAGTAGGAAATAACTATGTAGAGCAGGAAAACGTAGAGCTATGACGTATGATAATTGAAGACAGAAATCCCGTTGACAGGATTCAAAAAGATAATTCAGTCACTGCTGAAAGGGAGTACAATGTAGAGAAGAGTCAGGGTAACAAATGAGTGGTAAAAAGCGGAGGTAATGGGAAAAAGCTTTCCTGTTGAAAAGGCCATTGGTTCAGCAGATAAACAAGCTGATAAGAACCTTGAACAAAGGGCTGCTTAACGGAGCCTGACAATAATATCAGGCCAGAACAAACTCAAACACAGAGCCTGACTCCAAACAGTATCATTGACGATACGGACACAACAGAAATAAATCCAAGAACAGCATTTACAGGTCCAAATGTCGACAGCAAAAAGGATAATGAACTGACTGAATGAGATCCAATATCAGCAGACCGAGCGTCTGAGGGTAGCAATGCTAGTGTGACTTTTGCCGAGAACAAAGAAGAAGATAATTAATACGTGATAAGTTTAGCTAACTAGAATGGCACTGTCATGCTGGCTAGTTAAGAGTGCATTAACTCCCTAGTAGCACGAAAGACAATATCAGGCCAGCGTTTCATAGTTAAATTTACGTTAACCATAGAAGGGGCCAAGTAAGTCAAGTGGCCCGCTCCATCCAGCGCAAGGTTGTTTGACACCTTAGCCCTGAACTCATCAAACTTGTTAGCATCATCACATTGAATCCAACGGGCTGTAACAACAGGAATATTATCGTAACCACATTCGACGTTATATTCATCCCGCAATCTTGCAGCGACTACATCAAATTGCAGGATACCTACCGCACCAAGAATTAAGTCGTTGTTATTCACTGGCCTGAATACTTGAGTCGCTCCTTCTTCACCGAGTTGTATTAGGCCTTTTAATAGGGCTTTTGATTTTAAAGGATCTCTAATTTGGACTCGGCGAAACAACTCTGGAGCAAAATGTGGTATGCCAGTGAAATTAAGTTGCTCCCCCTGAGTAAAGGTATCTCCGACCTGTATGGTCCCATGGTTATGAAGCCCTATAATATCACCGACGCTCGCTTCATCTGCCTGATCTCTTGAACCTGCCATAAAGGTTAGGGCATTGGATACCAGCATATTTTTACCAAGTCTAACATGGTGTAGTTTTATTCCTTTTTCATATATACCAGAACATATTCGAACAAAGGCAATACGATCATGATGGGCCGGGTTCATGTTAGCCTGTATCTTAAAGACAAAACCCGTGAACTTGTCTTCAAACGGTTCGACTTGGCGCTCCACTGTTTGACTGGGAAGTGGCGATGGTGAATATTCAATGAAATGGTCTAAAAATTCTGCAACACCAAAATTGTGTAATGCTGCACCAAAGAAGATAGGGGTTTGTTTACCGGTAAGATAGCTCTCTAGCTCAAAGTCCTGACAGACACCTTTTATGAGCTCTATTTCTTCAACTAGTGAATCATACTGACTCCCCAAACACACTTGCACTTCTTTACTCGTTACTCCCTTTAACTTTTTCATTTGTTGGCTATTATCCATTTTTTGATAAAGAATAATTTCGTCATCAACAAGATGATAAATTCCTTTTAACCTGCTTCCCATACCGATAGGCCATGTTACCGGAGCACAATGGATACCCAACTCTTGCTCAATTTCATCAAGCAGCTCTATGGGCTCCTGCCCTTCCCGGTCCAGCTTATTTATGAAAGTAATAATCGGTATGTTTCGCAAACGGCACACATCCATTAGTTTTTTTGTTCTTTCTTCCATACCTTTGGCCACGTCTATAACCATAAGCGCAGAATCGACAGCTGTTAATGTTCGATAGGTGTCTTCAGAGAAATCGGCATGACCAGGCGTATCAAGCAGGTTAACCACCTTATCTTTGTAAAGGAATTGCATAACGGAACTAGTGATAGATATGCCTCTTTCTTTCTCCATTTGCATCCAGTCTGATGTCGCATACTTTGATGACTTCCTTGCTTTTACAGTTCCTGCCAGCTGGATTGCTCCACCGTATAACAATAATTGTTCGGTGACTGTCGTTTTACCTGCGTCTGGGTGGGAAATAATGGCAAATGTACGTCTGTTTGAAACAGTGTTTGTGGTAATGGACATAGTGTAACTTACAAATTCAAAAGATAGCTTGGAGAGAACAGCAAAAAAATAAATGTAGTACTAAGGTGTCAAACTTCTTAGCTAATAGTAAACTAACAGACACTCATCTCTTTTAAGCAACATATCACTATCGAACCTCTAACATTAATCTTTTCACTTCCTTTACAGCTTGTTCTAAGCCAATAAATACAGCACGAGAAACAATACTATGACCAATATTCAATTCGCGCACATTCTCTATCGAAGCTATAGATTGAATATTCTGACAATTGAGTCCATGGCCAGCATTGACCTGCAATCCAATGTTATCTGCAAAATCTACAGCCGAGACAACTTTTTGGAGTTCCTGTTTAATTTCTTCAGATTTTTCTGCATCTGCATAGTGTCCAGTATGGATCTCTATCACTGTTGCGCCAACTTCTCGTGCAGCTTCTATCTGCATCGGGTCGGCATCAATAAACAAAGAAACTCGAATACCGGAACCTTTCAGTAGACTGCATGCCTCTTTCAGAGGTGAGATCAGGCTTGCTACGTCAAGACCTCCTTCGGTCGTTAATTCCTCTCTGCTTTCAGGGACCAGACAACAAAATTCGGGTTTAACTTCCTCTGCAATCGACAACATTGCTTTTGTTAATGCCATTTCCAGATTCATAGGTGTCTGCAAAACATCTTTTAATAGAAAAATATCACGATCCTGTATATGGCGACGATCTTCACGTAAATGGATAGTGATCGAATCGACACCTGCCTGCTCTGCAATAATTGCTGCCTCTACAGGATCAGGATATTGAGTGAGTCTCGATTGCCTCAACGTGGCAATGTGATCGATGTTTACACCAAGTAGTATCGGTTTCATTCCAAAGTAACGCTTTGAATTTTAAAGATACTCATTTTAACTGCATAAGCACTTCAGGTACATCTTTTGACTACCTCTCTGCGGTAAATGCTCGATAAAGTTCACGACTGGCTAGAGGTTTATCGCCAAGATGTTTTTTAAGAGTTTTACGCATTAAATTTTTGGCTTCTAATAGATCAATCGGATTATCAATATTTTCCCGATCAAGGGTAATAAGTGTGCGTCCTGAAACAGTAACAAAGCCAGAAGTTTTTATTTGATTTTCAACAGGGCCGTGATCAATATAATAAAAATAATTTTTGTCTTCTTCGATTGCCATTCCTGAATCCACATCGTGGTCAAGAACAAGACCGTAACCCAAGGAGCTTATTAGATGTTTTTCAAAGACCCTTAGTGTCGTATCTTCCGGACTTTTCTTTTTAAGTTTGCCAAGGGCGATACTGTAAGCATCGAATAGTTTTTGATATGGCTCATGTTTATGTAATAAACGGACTAATAATTCAGCCAGATAAAAAGCTGAAATTGCCCTAGAACCATCTAGAGTAGTAAAATTACCGTCAGATTCTATATCTGTTAAGGTTCCCATTTCCCCCCTTATACTCCATGCAATATTTAATCGTTGATTAGCTTGCATCAAGTATCGTTCGTTAGTTTTCTTTTTTTTTATACCTCTTGATACAAGCGAGAGCTTGCCATATTCCCGAGAAAACACATCCAATATGAGACTGCTTTCTTTATATGATCTTTGATGCAGGATGTGGCACGGTGTCAAACCAACTTTCATATTCTTTCAATTTGCAATATTTTAGAAGGTCTGACTATTGTAACCAAATTGCTTGAGAGCTTTGGCGTTCTCTGTCCATTTCTCCTTCACCTTTACCCATGTTTGCAAAAAAACCTTATGCTCAAACATATTTTCCATATCCTTCCTGGATTGTACCCCGACACTCTTTAATATTGCACCATTTTTTCCAACGATAATTTTTTTGTGTCTTTGCCCTTCCGCCCAGATTGTGGCATATATATGCAAGACATTTTCTTTAAGTTTAAATTGCTCAATACTGACTGATATTCGATACGGAAGTTCTTCACCGAGAGTACGGACTAGTTTTTCCCGGATAAATTCTGCCGCAAAAAAACGTTCATTACGATCAGAAAATTGTTCATCCGAAAACTCTTTTGGCGCTGCTGGCAAGTACGAATATACTATATCTTCCAGCTTCTTCACGTTGCTACCGTTGTGCACTGAGACAGGTAGAATCTCAGCAAATTTGTCAAAATTAGCTATTTTTTCAATAAACGGCAAGAGCTTGTCTTTGTCTTTAACCTTATCTATTTTATTGACAACTAAAAACAGCGAAATTGTCAGTTGGTCTAACAGACCCATTATATGTTCTTCTTCGTCCGCCCAACTCAATGGCTCGATCATAAAAATCACTATGTCTACGTTTGCCAACGAATTCGTAACTTCTTTCGCCATATGTCGATTAATACCATCCATGTATTTATTCTGTACGCCGGGAGTATCGACATAAATAGCCTGACAGTTAGTGTTTGTCTTTATGCCAAGTAAATGCCAACGTGTAGTTTGTGGTTTCCTGGATGTTGCACTAATTTTTTGCCCAAGAATTTTATTAAGTAGTGTTGATTTGCCGACATTTGGACGACCAATAATAGTGATGTAGCCACATCGAAAATTTTCATCCATTAAAAAACTCCGAGTTCATTGACTATTCTGATGTAGTATTTCTAGTGCCTTCTGAGCAGCAGATTGCTCGGCATTTCTTTTACTTTTTCCTTGTGCAGTAACAACATGCTCAATCTCTTCAACAGTACATCTGACAGTAAATATCTTTACATGATCCTGACTCTCTTCTTCAGTTACTTCATAAACAGGTAATGGCCTTTTTCTAGCCTGCAAATACTCCTGTAAATCTGTCTTTGGGTCTTTTTTCACGACTGATGTGGATAGGTTAGCTAGAAGATCTGAGTAAATATGGAGCACAAACGAACGGCATTTTTCAATATTTGAATCCAGGTATATCGAGGCAATAAGTGCCTCCATTGCATTCGACAAGATTGAGTCTCTACGCCATCCGCCTGACTTTATTTCCCCTGCTCCAAGTATTAAAAGATCACCAAGCTTAAGCGAGCGCGCCAGCTCCGCCAGTGTCTCTTCCTTAACTAGTGAAGCTCGAAGCCTGGTTAACACACCTTCTGGCTGGGCAGGGAATTTCTGACAAAGTGCTTCAGCAATAATAAACCCCAACATTGCATCACCAAGATATTCAAGGCGCTCATTATTGTCTTTACTGTAACTTCTGTGAGTTAGTGCTGCGTTGAGAAGTGTGGGATTATTAAACTCATACCCAGACACCGCCGATAAATAGTCCAGAGTTCTACTCTTGCCATCAACCACCCTTTAAACTACCCCAAATGTAGTCCGATAAAATTATTATATGTTCTCATCATTATCAGGATCTAAGTTCGACACTTTCGTCATCAAAAAAAGATTTTGGAATAGTTTATTTTTTGATATGAATTTCACATTTAATATCCGTTTGCCACTAATTTTTGATTTTTCAACAGTGGCAAAATCTTTAATATTCTTACTGTTAAAATGCTGGACACCATTAATTTGAGCCGTTTTTACAAACACCAAAACATATTTTTAGTAGCTTTCGTCATTTCGGCTGATTGATTTGTTACCGATGTCATCGCACCCCTAACATTAATGCTCACATTATATAGCGGAAACGCTCTTACAGCAAACAATACAACCATTACGAGAAAACCAAATACAAATTATTAAGCCTATAAATGTAATGTCTTGTTATTTAGATTTTATATTACTCACTGCAATATCCCCTATTATTAGATAGTTAGATTATAATACGCTACCGATTCGTTTCCAGCTAATACCACCATTTTTCCAATCCCAATTAAGCCATATAAAAAATGCGCGGCCTATTAGATTTTCGCCCGGCACAAAGCCCCAATATCGACTGTCTTTGCTATTGTCCCGGTTATCTCCTAGTACAAAATAGTGTCCTTTCGGGACAATATGTTCAAAACTACCTGAGAAACGATAGCTGTTCACGAGAATTTCGTGCTGCACCTCTCCCAAGTTTTCCTCTCTCAGCGAAGCTCCATCCATCATTTTTCCAGCACCGATACCAATATATTCACCTTTAATTGCCTGCTCCATTGGCAGATTGTTAATATATATCTTTTTATCAGTGTACTCTACGCGATCTCCTGGCAACCCTATTACTCTTTTTATAAAATGGATACTGGGGTCTTCTGGGTATCTAAAAACAACTACATCACCTCTCTGAGGACCATTGCCATTGTTTGCTATTATTTTGGAATGGACTACAGGTAAGCGAATTCCATAGTCATATTTATTAACTAAAATAAAATCACCTATTAATAAAGTTGGCATCATCGATCCTGAAGGGATACGAAAAGGTTCAACAATAAAAGAACGCAATATCAATACAATGAATAAGATCGGGAAAAATGATCGGGAATATTCTACTAATATGGGCTCTTTGGCCGTCTCCCGGTCGCTGTCTCCTGACACAGCTTTCAGTTTTCGCTTGGCAGTAAAAAATAAGGTATCTATTGCCCAAATGAAACCGCTTAGAAAAGTAAGCAGAACTAATAATGCAGAAAAATCAAAATTCATAACTACCCTTTATTTTAAATAGAAACCTTTACTGGTTTAATCAAAGTCATCCTTCCCAACGTGAAGAATCGCCATAAAAGCTTTTTGTGGGATCTCTATGGACCCAAACTGTTTCATCCGTTTTTTTCCTTCCTTTTGCTTCCCCAGCAGTTTTTTCTTACGTGTTATATCACCACCATAACATTTTGCTGTAACATTTTTACGCAGAGCCTTTACCGTCGTCCTGGCAAGAATTTTTGCACCAACTGCTGCCTGGATGGCAACTTCATACATTTGCCTCGGAATAAACTCTTTCATTTTTCTGGCCAGTTCCAGACCACGTTTTTGTGCCATATCTTGATGTACTATGCAAGACAGAGCATCAATCTGCTCTCCGTTAATCAGTATGTCCAACTTAACAAGTTTTGAGTTCTGGAAGCGGACAAAATAATAATCGAAAGAAGCATAGCCTCGACTAACGGACTTTAAGCGATCAAAAAAATCTAATACAACTTCGCTCATTGGCATCTCAAAAGATATAGAAATCTGATTTCCGACATATTGCATAGATTTTTGCTCACCACGCTTTTCTATACATAAGCCGATAACATTGCCGATATAATTCTGCGGTACAAGAATGTCAGCCCGAATAACTGGTTCCCTGAATTCGCGGATTTTGTCAACTTCAGGTAATTTTGCCGGGTTATCAATATAAATAGTTTCGTCAGAGGTAGTTTCAAGTTCATACACTACAGTTGGCGCAGTAGTGATTAAATTCAAATTGTACTCTCGCTCAAGGCGTTCCTGGATGATTTCCATATGTAACATGCCAAGAAATCCAAAACGAAATCCAAATCCTAATGCCTGTGAAGTCTCCGGCTCGTAATGCAGGGAGGCGTCGTTTAGCTTGAGTTTTGACAGGGCATCACGGAAGCTCTCATAATTAGCAGAATCAATAGGGAATAAGCCAGCGAATACTCGTGGTTTTATCTCTTGAAAGCCTGGTAATGCTTCAGTAGCTGAGTTTTTGCTTGATGTCATGGTATCGCCAACTGGAGCACCATTGATATCTTTAATTCCCGTAACAACATATCCGACTTCACCAGTTCCCAGCTTATTTTTCTCTGTCCGTTTTGGTGAAAAGATACCCACTTCATCAATAAGATGATCCATTTCAGTTGACATTATACGTACTTTGTCATTGCACTTAATCTCACCATCTACAACTTTTACCAGCAAAACTACACCGAGATAGTTATCAAACCATGAATCGATTATAAGTGCTTTAAGTGATGCAGTTTGTGAGCCTTGTGGTGGAGGGATTTGTTTTACAATCTGTTCAAGTAGATTGCTCACACCTTCCCCCGATTTTGCACTGATCAATATGGCATCAGTAGCATCCAGTCCAATAATCTCTTCTATTTCATGTTTCACTCTGTCAGGATCCGCAGAGGGTAAATCTAACTTATTCAGCACTGGAATAACTTCCAGCCCATTGTCGATAGCTGTTATACAATTTGCCACACTTTGTGCTTCAACCCCCTGAGCCGCATCAATGACCAACAATGCACCTTCACAAGCTGAAAGCGATCTAGACATTTCATAGCTGAAATCTACATGACCTGGTGTATCAATGGTATTTAGCTCATATATCTGTCCATCTTGACTTCGATAGTTCAAGGCCACACTCTGCGACTTAATAGTGATCCCTCTTTCACGCTCAATATCCATTGAGTCAAGTACTTGATCTGACATTTCACGTTCAGTCAATCCACCGCATAGCTGAATAAAGCGATCAGCAAGTGTTGATTTGCCATGATCAATATGGGCTATTATGGAAAAATTCCGAATATTCTTCATTGACGAAATAGAATCACACGTTGGCTTTTGCAGAGCAACTTATTTGTCTCTCTGGTGGATAAATAAAACGTGCGATTTTGACTTACCTGGCAGAATAACCTGAATAATATTAGATCAAAATTTACATATTTACCAGTTTAATTGGAATTCCCCTATGATAATGATATCCAGGCCTTCCTACAAAAACTATACATATATGTTTATCTAGTTCCTGCTAGCAGTACCTTTACCGTACACCATTTGAAGGGTCCCTTTCAGCATTACGAGCTAGACAAAATATTCGATATAAACAATAGCTTGTCATTGACAGGCAGTTACTATCGCTTTAAGCATTAATTTTCCAACTATCTTTCACTGATTATACAAGCTGTTACACACTTATTCGTTTTCATCGCCTGAAAGCTTCAAGGCAAGGAACGTTGGGGCGTCTCGACATTGAACCAGGATCGAAATAGATTTTTCTTTCGGTAAATCACTTAATAATCTTTCAAACTGCTTCGTATTTTTAATCTTTTCGTTATTCACTATGAGAATAACCCCTCCCCTACGGATCCCGGCCCTACCTGCAGGTCCTGGCTCAACCTTACATACCATGCGCTCCTTTATCTATATCTGATTCTTTGCGTTGTGAGTTGCTCGGATCTACTATTACAATATTCAAGCTATTTAATATGGATGAACTACTTCCATCCCCTTCTCCTCTCACCGTTCAAGCAATCTCATTCTCCCCATGGAACATCGATATTGTCACATTAATATTCTGATTCTTACCACGTCGAAGGACCTCTACTGGAACAGTACTGTCAACTGGTGTACTACCTACAATTGGAGGCAGGTGGGTAAATTTTTTAATTTCCTTCTTATTGAATTTAACTACTATGTCACCTATTTCAAGACTCGCTTTTTCAGCTGGTGGCTATCGTGGCACTCCAACAACCAAAGTGCCATGTGGCTTTTCTATGCCAAATGATTCAGCAAGTTCTTGGGCAACCTCCTGTATGAGGATCCTCAGCCACCCACGAGATACATGACCATGATCACGGAGCTGATTACATACATTGGTAACGACATTGGTGAGGATAGCAAATGATAGTCCCATGAAACCACCTGTCCCGTTATAAATTTATGAATTAACATCTACTACTTCGCCATCTAGATTAAATAATGGCCCGCTTAAATTACCGGGGTTAATTGCAACATCCGTTTGTATAAATGGAATATAGTCTTCATTCGGCAAATTCCTGGCCAAAGCACTAATAATACCAGCGGTCATCAACTATTCAAATTCAAAAGGTGAACCGATTGCCAAGACCCATTCGTCTACTTTCAGGTTGTTTGACTTACCAATTTTTACAACGGATAAGTTTTTATCATCAACCTTTTAATGCAGCTATATCACTACGCTCATCGATGCCAATAACTTCGGCGACAAATTCCTGTCTGTTCTTAATGTGACAACTACTTCATCAGCATCTTTTACTACATGATTATTTGTGATGACATATCCATCCTTTGAAACGATAAAACCAGAGCCTAAAGAAGATCTTTCTGAGAAAGATGAGCTCTCTTCAGGTACATCGTCAAAATACTTTTTGAAGAATTCATAAAACAGGCTGTCTTCAAGGATATCAGGCATGCCAGAATGACCTTGTATATTTCCTTTTTTCTTCAATGTTGTGCTAATGTTTACAGCAGCAGCATTCTTTTTCACCAAAGAAGTAAAGTCTGGCAAGGTAGCAGAATATGCAAGTTCTACAAACATAAGTAACCCAGCAAATAATGCTACAACTAATATAGAAATTGATTTAATTCTTCGAGATATATTAACTCCGTTTTGATTTTTTAATTTCATAGATCTTGAAATTATTAGAATATTAATAAATTTGAATAATACGATCAGAAAAGTAGAAATTAACTAAATCCAAGATTTGTCTAATATCGACTTCACTACTGGCCAGTATTAACTGAGATTGTCATTCTTTGAACAGTAGCCGATGAGGCTTCACCTACAGCAGTAATCTGATATCCATTAGCAAGCCTGGCATATGTATTCACTGCGCCAATCTTTGTGGCACCAGGTTTAAACTGTACTTGATTTTTAAGTCTCTCAACAAAAACTAAAACCATAGCTATAATCCGTATAAATCATATGTTCCACAGAGCTGTCACTGGACACTATGGATTGGTTATCGTAATTACTCATATTAAAACCATTTAGCATCCACTTAACACTCCATTGACTAATAAAAGCCTGCTTAGATGGTTTGTGAACCGCGCTATTATACCATTTATATCCATCATCAGAATTGGAAGCCTTCAGCAACTCGTCCGGAATATTTTCTAGAACGTCCAGTTTGGTGAACATTATCTGCTCAAGGGTAGCTCCGGAACTATCTTTTAATTCATATTTCAATAGTAAGTAACTTTGACTATCAATCCAGAGTTGATAGTCAAAGCGATAATGATCGTTTGGCTTAATAGCAACAATCAATGTATCTTTACCTGCAATACGATCTTGACCAAGCATAGAAAAGCCATAAAGAGCAGAGATTTTTTCTATGGGTTCCGGTAATTGCGTGGATAGCAACTGATGTGAACGACTTTTCTTAACTATTACCATCTGATCATCCGGGAAGATACGAGTAACAGACTCGTTGTTTCTAATTACTTCGCGTGCGACGTCGGATAAAGAGACTAATCTTTCGAATTCACCATCTTCAGTAGTCTTATGATTAAGCGCATAGTCACTAACTGTGTATCCCTACGGTAAACAAATATTCCATCATAATTTAGTTCTCGCACGGCTCGAGACATATTATTGATGAGTTTCTGAGCGACCACAGAAATGCTCTTCGCAAAAAATAATTGTGGGGGAGACAAACATAGGCCAACTAACAAAGCTAGTAGTCTATTGTTAGTCAATGTTATTTTATTCTTGTTTCTCATACGCAATAACTCTCACATAGGGTATCAGTCCTTGCGTAGTAGTATGAGTAAGTTCGATACTCGTTATAGTTAATCAAACAGCTATTCATTCTTGAATTTGAGCCAGCTTGCTGTACTGCTTCACTTGTTTTGATTCAACGCTAACGGCGCTAGCAGGAAAAACATATTGCGAACCTGAAGTTACAGGCGTGGTTACTTGTTTAGCAATTTGAGAAGACGCTGTTTCGACTTGCTCAATACTACTTTGCTGTAAACTCAAAATCGCCATCGCAACAACTGATGTGGCAATTGCAAAACCAGTAACTGGCTTAACAATTGGATGCGTCGATATTTTTCCAGGAGCGTAAATAACAAGTTTATTGGATATTGCTTCTACTATATTGTCTGCCAATTTTGCATGAATACTATGGGATAGATTTTGTTTGAGAGAGTTGGAGGTAGGATGATAGCGTGCCCATACTCTTTGCAGAGAAGGATCATTAACCAAGTCATCAATTAATTGTTCTGAACGGTCATCAAGCACACCATCCATTAATTCGGGCAATCACTCATTGGTCTTATCAGTCATGTCATCGATCATAATACATATCACTCTTTAAGTAATGGCTTTAATTTCTTGTTAATAGCCTCTCTAGCGCGGAATATACGAGAACGTACTGTTCCAATAGGACACTCCATCACAACCGCAATCTCCTCATAACTCAGTCCTTCAAGTTCTCGTAAGGTAACAGCCATGCGAAGATCTTCTGGTAATTTTTCAATTATGGTAATAACAGTTATCTGAATTTCATCTTTAAGCAACATATGCTCTGGAGTTGCGTACTCCTTTAGAGCGCGATTACCTTCAATTTGTTCAATTTCAGCAATATCTTGTTCCGATTCGCTCGATCTTCTGACCTGTACAATTAGGTGGTTTTTTGCTGCATTCACAGCAATCCTATAAAGCCAGGTATAGAAAGTGCTATCTCCGCGAAAATTTGGTAGGGCACGATAAGCTTTAAGAAACACTTCTTGTGTAACATCCAAGACATCCGATTGATTGTGTACAAATCCTGAAACCAGATTAACAATTCGAGATCGATACTTCAGCACGAGAGCATCAAACGCTGCTTTTTCACCTTGTTGTACTCTCGCAATGAGACGTTTGTCGGTTTTATTGCTACCCACAGTCTGCTCTCGATCCTATTATTTGCGGTTAATATTTAATTAAAACACTAATTTACTGTAAGGTTTAATGCTATAAGACTTTCAGTTTATCAATAGCTTGCACTATTTTTATCTATAGTATCTGAATTATGCAGAACGACCAATACCAGCATGATGTTTTGATTATCGGTAGTGGTGCCTCGGGTCTAAGCCTGGCACTCCGCTTAGCTGAAAATGCAACAGTCGCCGTACTGTCAAAGGCAGTATTAACGGAAAGTGCAACTATGTATGCTCAGGGAGGCATATCTGCAGTACTGGATACGCACGATTCTATTGAATCCCATATTGAGGATACCCTGCAAGCTGGTGCTGGATTATGTAAACCTGAAATTGTGCGTCATGTTGTTGAGCACGGTAAAGAAAGTATTCAATGGTTAATTGATATTGGTGTCAATTTCACCAAGAACACTCAGACTAGTGGGCCTGAATATCATTTGCACCAAGAAGGAGGTCATAGTCACCGTCGGATCATCCATGCGGCAGATTCTACCGGCAAGGAAGTGGAGAGTACTCTTGAAAGTCGTGTTCTTGAGCACCATAATATCCAATTATTTGAGTTTCATACAGCTGTTGATCTGATAACTGGAACTAAAATAGGTAATATCAGTAATCGTTGCCTTGGTGCGTATGTTTACGATCAGCAGAGTGATAGCGTGAAGGTATTCAGGGCAAAATTTACCGTCCTGGCAACGGGCGGAGCAGGCAAAGTTTACCTCTACACCAGTAACCCAGATATTTGTACTGGAGATGGCATCGCTATTGCCTGGCGTGCGGGTTGCCGCATTACGAATATGGAATTTATACAATTTCACCCTACTTGTTTGTATCACCAGGAGGCAAAATCTTTCCTAATCTCGGAAGCACTCCGAGGTGAGGGGGCAAAATTGCTTCTATCTGATGGGCAGAGCTTCATGCATAAATATGGCTCACGGGAAGAATTAGCTCCCAGGGATACTGTGGCGCGAGCAATTGATAACGAAATGAAGCGCCTTGGTAGTAATTGCGTGTACCTGGACATTAGCCACCGACCAAAAGATTTTATAATCAATCACTTTCCAACTATTTATACTCGCTGTCTTCAATATGGCTTCGACCTGACAAAAGGTCCAATTCCCGTTGTGCCTGCAGCCCATTATACCTGTGGTGGAGTTATGATCGATAAAAACGGCAGTACCGATATAACTGGGCTGTATGCTGTGGGTGAGGTGTCATGCTCCGGACTTCATGGGGCAAACCGTATGGCAAGTAATTCTTTATTAGAATGTTTGGTTTTTGCGCATGCTACTTATAACCACATAAGTTCTTGTATTGATGAGATTCCTATACCTGGAGAATTATCAGATTGGGACGAGAGTCAGGTAACTGACTCTGATGAAGAAGTGGTAGTCTCTCACAATTGGGATGAAATAAGGCGTTTTATGTGGGATTATGTGGGGATAGTTAGAACTACCAAGCACTTACAAAGAGCACAACATCGTATCCAATTACTTCAATCCGAAATAAATGAGTACTATGAAAATTTCCGACTAACGAATAATTTAATAGAATTGCGTAATTTGTCCTTGGTTGCAGCTATTATTATTGAATCAGCTTTGAGGAGAAATGAAAGTCGGGGTCTTCATTTTGCACTGGATTACCCTGTAGATGAGAAAACGGACTTAGCTGAAGACAATATACTTCAATTATGCGATAACATTAAAACTATTAGATCTTGAGACTAACTACAGTAAAGCGAGAACCAGGAATAAAGATATTATTGTAGACTAAGTAACTTAATAACTACTTGTTACCATTGGAAAAAACGATGGTAACTAAATTGCACTGTTCTCCCAACTATTAAACAGAAAACTCAGGTGACAAGTGATGTTTCAACAACCTAATGTAAGAATGGCTGAAGTAAAAGATATTAATAAGTCTCCAGGTGTGCAGGATACTCACCAGGCCTACTGCCACTCTGATAATGTACCTGATGCTAGCAGTAAATCTCTGCAATTGACTGGAATTTTACAAAGCACCCTAGAATTAAACAAAATTCTTGAGCTTTTTGACGATGAGATATCATCGGTCGTTCCACATGACGGCCTTGCCTACGAGAACAGAGGAGAAGAGTGTATCGTCCTTTTTGGCACAGAGGAGCGTCATCATTGTAGCTATCAGCTGATATTGCTTGATAGAGAGGTTGGATGTTTAGTTTTTTATCGTAATAGCAAGTTTACCGAACAAGAAATCAAGCAGTTGGAGACGATGATTGCAGCCCTTATCTATCCCTTGCGTAATAGCTTGCTTTACAAAAAAGCTATTGAAAAGGCACATAGAGATCCTGTAACAGGTGTGAATAACAGAACAGCCATGGATTCTGCTCTTGCGCAGGAGATCAATCTGGCGAAACGTCATGATGGTACTGCCCTGGCAATGATACTACTTGATATTGATAAATTTAAGCAAATAAATGATATCTATGGACATATTGCTGGGGACATCATACTTAAAAGAGTCGCTGAAACTATATCAGGATGTGTACGTGGCGATGATATCATCTATCGCTACGGAGGTGAAGAATTTGTTGTTTTACTCAGAAATACAAAAAAACCAGGTGCTAAGCTTCTAGCAGAAAGAGTTCGAAAAGCTGTTGAATCAATGCACTTTCACTACGATGATTTTAAAATTCAGATCACAGTTAGCGCTGGATTAGCGTCGTTCAAAAAGACAGATTCAGTGAAGGTCATTCTGGAACGGACTGATGTTGCTCTTTATGCCGCTAAAAAACAAGGGCGTAACTGTGTTGTTGTTTCTGATGACTAGTTAGTCTCTAAAAACTTGATAAAAGTGTCTTCATTCATGATATGAATGCCAAGCTCGTTTGCTTTCAACAACTTACTACCAGCTGAATTACCTGCAATAACATAATCTGTCTTCTTAGAGATACTGTTAGTCACTTTTGCTCCTAATTCCTGTAGCCGATTCTTGGCTTCCTCTCTGGTCATTTTTTCAAGTGATCCTGTTAATACAAAGTTTAAGTCCTGCAATGTTTTCTTTGAAGGAAGCGCAGGACTGGGCCACATAATCCCAGACTTAATTAGGCGATCAATTATTTCGATGTTGTGCTGTTCCTGAAAGAAACTCCTAATATGTCCGGCTACTACTGGCCCCACATCTGGTATTGCCACAAGTTCCTCCGTTGTAGCTTGTTCTATCTTTTCCATTGAGCCCATATTAATAGCAAGATTCCTTGCCGTTGCTTCGCCAACTTCCCTTATGCCTAGGGCATAGATAAACTTATGCAGCTGGGTTTCTTTGCTCTTATTTAAAGCTTGGATAATATTGATCGCGGACTTGTTCCCCATACGCTCCAGTGCTGTTAATTGACTTTCTTCTAGTTCATATAAATCGGCTACATTTTGAATTAGATTAAGCTGAAACAGTCTCTCTATTAGTTTGTTTCCCAAACCATCAATATTCACAGCCTTCCTAGAGGCAAAGTGCATAATCGATTGTATAGTTTGAGCCGGACAATACAAACCTCCGGTGCAGCGTGACACAGCTTCACTGTCGTCCTTCTCGATGCTAGAGCCACAGACTGGACAATTCGTTGGCATTTCAAATACTTGCGACTCAATAGGACGTTTGCTTAATACCGAACTAACCACTTCTGGGATCACGTCCCCTGCGCGTCTCACCACAACAGTATCTCCAATACGTATATTTTTACGCCTAATTTCATCTTCGTTATGCAATGTAGCATTAGTTACTGTCACTCCACCTACAAACACCGGCTCCAGTCTTGCTACTGGAGTCAAAGCCCCAGTTCTACCAAGTTGAACTTCAATATCTACAATTCGCGTGATTTCTTCTTCCGGTGGAAATTTATAAGCTATAGCCCAGCGAGGGGCACGTGATACAAAACCAAGTTGCTGCTGTAGTTTAAAATCATTGACTTTATAGACCACACCATCAATTTCATAGTGCAGTGAGGAACGCCGCTTCTCAATTTTTTTATAATATTCCATGCATCCCTGCAACCCTTTGACAAGCCTGGTTTCTGGTGACGCTGGAAAACCCCACTCTCTTATTTTTGCTAACATTTTGCTGTGAGTATTGATACTGATTTCATCAGATATTTTACCTGCGCCGTAGGCGTAAAATGTCAAAGGACGATTAGCAGTCAGGCGTGGATCGAGTTGCCTTAAGCTCCCTGCTGCAGCATTGCGAGGATTAATAAATAATTTCTCACCATTTTTTTGTTGGGTCAGATTGAGCTTTTCAAATCCTTTTTTTTTCATAAAAACTTCACCTCTCACTTCTACAATTGAGGGAATATCGCATCCAAGAAGCGATAAGGGAATATTTTTTATTGTTTTTACGTTGTGCGTTACGTTCTCACCAACCGACCCATCTCCCCTTGTTGCAGCCCTCACAAGTATGCCATTCTCATATACCAGACTAATTGCCAAACCGTCTAATTTGGTTTCAGCAGCATAACTTATATCCATGAGGTCAAGGCGCTCGCAAATTCTCTTGTGAAAAGCCTGCATTTCATTTTCATCGAAAGCATTATTCAAGGACAATATCGGCATCAAGTGAGAAATTTCAGAAAAAGACGTTAGTGGCTTGGTGCCTACTCGCTGTGTAGGGGAATCGTTTGTGATTAAATCGGGATAGTTTTTTTCTAATTTGACAAGTTCTTTAAATAACCTGTCGTATTCGGCATCGGGAATGCTAGATTCGTCTAAAACATGATATTTATAATTATGCTCGTTAATGAGCTTTACTAGATAGTTAATGCGATCTTCCATATCATTCATGCATGCGGACCTTTAATATCTAACATTGAAGATTTCCGTTGTGCTTGCTGAATTATGCTTTGGCACATTTTAGTAATTGGTTGATCATTTGAAAGGTTGTGATCAGTTCCTCGTAATTCACCTTCCAATAATTCTGACAATCTCTGTGCGGTATTCAACATTAGCTCGAAAACCACCTGACCATCCATGCTACTCGTCAAACAAATAAACAGCGGCTTGTCACTCTGCATATCCTCAATTCCATAGGGGTGAAATATATTCATCTCACCGTATTCCATACCCACATTATTTACCGCATCAAGGATATCATTCCCTTTAAATATTTGGGCCGATAACGCAGTAATGTACAAAGCAATAATTTGCTCGTCTTGTAGCTGTTTATCCTGTTCAGAATCTTTAAATAGATCTTGAGTCTCGGAAAGAGTATCACTCGGCATTCCACCATTAATAGACTTTGTGCCTATTAATAGTGCAGTATCCTCCGAGTCGATATCGTCTTCTTTAGAATTCACTACCGATTTGCTTAACTCAGATATTGTTTCTGAGTGTTCTGTACGCTCGTCGTCAATATCTAAAGAAGGAGGAATTTTTAAATCAATGATATCACTATCGGGATGATCCGAGTTGACAGTTTGTTTTCGCTGAAGTTGTTTTTGCTTAAACGTTTCTTGAAAATAGATGGCAGCGATAACGACCACCTCAATTAATAAAAGAATTAATCACAATCCGTTCATAAACACTGATGAGTCAAACGCAACTAATTAGTAGGAAATTGACATTGTTGACTGAAATAATCTACCCCACTCTTTTAAACTAAATTTACTTCTATTGGTCGCTACCTCCTGTCAAGCAGTAGCGGCCAATTCTACAGCTTCACCAATATCAACAGATACCAATCTTGATACGCCTGGTTCATGCATTGTCACGCCTAACAATTGCTGGGCAATTTCCATGGTAATTTTATTGTGAGTGATAAAGATGAATTGAACCTCAGAAGACATTTGCGTAACCAACTCACTAAATCGACCAACATTGGTATCATCAAGAGGAGCATCCACCTCATCAAGAATACAAAAAGGAGCCGGATTTAATTTGAAAATTGCGAAGACCAACGCAACAGCGATTAATGCTTTCTCTCCACCTGACAAGAGATGAATGGTACTGTTTCGCTTTCCGGGCGGTTGCGCCATAATAGTAACACCCGTTTCCAATAAATCATCCCCTGTCATTTCAAGATAGACATGACCTCCGCCAAACAATACCGGGAACATTCCCTTCAGATTTGTATCCAATTCATCAAAGGTTTCCTTGAACCGTGTACGTGCTTCACGGTCAATTTTCTTCATTGCATTTTCCAGTGTATTCAGCGCCTCAGTTAAATCTTCGTTTTGCTTATCAAGATAGTTTTTGCGTTCAGACAACTGATTGAACTCATCAATTGCAGCCAGGTTAATCGATCCAAGTTTACGAATTTTCCTTTCTACACTGCTTACTTTATCCTGCCAGACAGCTTGTTCTACCTGTTCATCAAGACCAGCGAGTAACTCTTCTGTTTTCCGTCCGCTTTTTTGTAGTCGCTCAACTACAGCTTGTAGCCGAACTGTGGTTTCTCTCGCGTTAATTCGCTCGTTTTCCAGTGCAGTCCTTAGTTCCTGGATCTCTTGCTCAGCAACGACTCTTAGCTGTTCCTGGTCTCGCAAGCTTGCATCAACTGTCTGAACTTTGTTACGCGCATCGGATAATTTCTTTTCAGCATCCACTCTTTCTAGCAGTTTTTGCTCCAGAGATCGATGAAGTTCCGGGAGTGGTTGCTTGAAGCTGGTGATCTCTTCATTTAATTCCTCAATTCTGGCATTAGAATTTTTTACCTGGATATCTATCCTTTGAATAGCTTGTTCCAATGATGCTTTTTGAGAACTGATAGATTCCAACTGTAATGCAATTTCGTGACTTTGTTCATGCGTTATTTGCCACTGTTTACGCGCTTGTTCCAAAGAATCCCTATAATGATGATCCCGTAGCTTGCACAACCCGTTCTTCTGAGCTTCCATTTTCTCTTTATCAGAATTAGTACGGAGTATACGGGATCTAATCGACTCGCTATCCTGTCTATCTATTTCTTCCTGAGCAGCTAAATCTTTCAGCTCATTATTTAACTGTGCATGACGAGCTTCACCTTGTTCCAGACGTGTCTTCAGCTCGGTATTAGTAGAGAGCAAACCGGCCAATTCATTCTGCTTCGGATGAAGTGTATTTTGAATCTCCTCCAGCTCTTGTTCGTTTTCGTTAAGTGCTGAACGAGTTTTATCTAATAATTCCTCATTAAATTGAATATCTTTTACCAAAGATACGTACTCTTCCTTCAGTAACATAATCTGTTGTTCCCTTGATAAAACACCAGATTTATCATCTCCTTGCCTGTTGATCCGTATCCAATTTTGTCCTAACCAAATTCCATCTTTGGTAACAACTGATTCGTTTTCATTAAATACTTTTCTGATGTTCAGTGCTTCTTCAATATCTAATGATACATAGACCCCTTTTAAATATGGTTCGAGTGAAATATCGGAATTAATTTTATTCAGCAAATTATCAAATTTACTGTCTAAACTATGCTCAGTATTTGAATTTAACTTTGCGCTAACCCCTATCGTACCTTGCTTAAATGTCATTACAGCATTAACCGTATCTTCGATATCATCTACCAATAAATCCTGCAAGCGATAACCGAGCACTGTTTCCAGTGCCAAGGTCCATTCTGGGTCTATATTAATATGCTGAACCAACCTTGGCGCGTTATTTAGTTGTAAGGACGTTAACCACTCAATAATTTCTTCCTGGTCAGTACCTACCTCATGTTGTTGCAAAGCTTCAAGAGAAGAAATCTTGCCCTCAAGTTTTTGGTGCGCAGATCGCGTTGAAGCTAGTTTATTATTAACATCATGACTTCTGTTCCGAAGGTTACGAATTTTCAACAATTTCCGCTCTCGTTCACCACGCTTTTTTCCCAAAGAGAGCTCTTTATATTTTATTTTTTCATTCAACGCCAATAATTGAACTTGCAGGGACTCTGAGTCGATACTATCTAATCCCTGCTTTAACAATAATGCCCTGTCAGCAGCGTCCTCAATATCAGACTGGAGGTGTTCCATGCGTGCGGTATCGATATCTACTTCCCGATCAAAGTTAGCTATCACGTCATTGCACGCATCCCATTCCTTTTGCCATATCTGCATTGATTGTTCAGTCTGATTTAAAGCATCATAAGCTTTATTACTATTGCTACGAGCGCCTCGCAGCTCTGGCTCAAGAGATACTGCTGTTTCGGATAAGGTCAATAATTGTGCTTTGTCATTTTCCTGCTGAGCACTAATAGCAGACAGGGATTCAACAAATTTAGTCAATTCGCTTTCGAATGACTGTATTCGTTCTTCTGCATGCTGAATCTTTTGCTCAAGTTGCGAAATTTCGCCACCCACTTGATAAAAATTTGACTGTGATTTATTGAATACCTCATTTGCAGCAGTTAACCCATCGCGATATTTCTCTATCTCCGATTCAATCTGTCTTAACTTTGCGACCCCCGCCTCTACCCTGGTCTCTTCCAACCTAACCCTTTCTTCATCGCGTTTACTACACTCGTTTAACTCCTTCCAGTTAAGTACGAGTAATTCCGCATTTAACTGTCGTTCTTCCTGTTTTAATACTTGATAGCGCTCAGCCGCTTTTGCTTGCCTCTTCAAATGGCTAAGCTGTTTGGAAAGTTCTTCTCTTATGTCATTTAAGCGTTCGATGTTCTCTGTTGCGTGTTTTATCCGGCTCTCCGTTTCTCTTCGGCGTTCCCGGTATTTTGAAACACCTGCTGCTTCTTCAATGAATGTCCGCAACTCTTCCGGCTTGGCTTCGATTAATCGGGAGATTACACCTTGCTCAATTATTGCGTAACTACGGGGACCGAGGCCAGTGCCTAAAAATATCGCCTTAATATCTCGCCGTCGACAACGACTACCATTAAGAAAATACACCGAGATACCCTCACGGCTCATTTGTCTTTTTATAGAAATTTCATTGTAACTAGCATATTTACCACCCAGCTTTCCCTCGCTGTTATCAAACACCAACTCCACTGAGGCTCGACCTACAGATTGACGACTTCCGGAGCCGTTGAATATGACATCAGTAAGGGAATCACCGCGCAAATGCTTGGCAGAACTTTCACCCATTACCCAAGTCACTGCATCGATAATATTTGATTTTCCACAACCATTTGGCCCAACGATACCTACCAGGTTATTGTGAGTAATTAAAGTTGTGGGTTCGAGAAAGGACTTGAAGCCGGAAAGTTTGAGCTTGGCTAAACGCATGGACGCTTACGATATCTCTAAAGAAACGGATATACAAATTTTCATCTACTTCAATATTTAATTTAAATAATGGCTGTAACTATTAGTTTTTTTATATTATCAAGTGTTAATTAATCTTGTATTGTAATATACCGCTAACTATTATTTTTTTATGTTATCTTTGAACAACTTCGATAAAACCTGCTAGCCGAATATCAATGCAAGCATCAAAATCCCTCAGAACCTTTCCAAACCCAATTTTGGTAAGGGATTACACAATCCGTATGACGGTACCAGAATTCACATGTCTTTGCCCAAAAACAGGTCAGCCTGATTTTGCAACACTAAATATCGAGTATGTACCGGATGAGCTTTGCATAGAGCTAAAATCACTCAAACTATATATTTGGGCATATCGTGATCGAGGGGCATTTCACGAAGCTATTAGCAACGAGATACTAAACGATCTAATAGATGCTGTTAACCCCAAATTCATGAGGCTCACAGCGAAGTTTAATGTACGCGGAGGTATATTCACCGATATCATAATCGAGCATCTTAAGCCAGGCTGGAAAACACCAACAGCGGTAGCATTACCCTGAGCTATGAATGATTTACTTTTAGGCTTTAAGTATGTTCTTGCAGGCTCGAAACTACTCGTTAAGCCTGGAATTAGGCTATACGTCATAATTCCTTTCATGGTTAATTCCCTGCTGTTTACCGCAATGATAGTTTACGGAACCAGTCAATTAAGTGACTTAATTGACTGGTTAACTGGACAATGGGCCTGGGTAGAATGGGTAAGTTGGTTGCTGTGGCCTATTTTTTTTGTTACCTCTCTGACAGTTGTATTTTTTTGTTTTACTATTCTGGCGAACCTGATAGCTGCCCCATTTAATGGTTTTTTAGCGGAAGCTGTTGAAAACTATTTGATCGCAGAAAAAGTGGAGAATTCAGGTAAATTAAGCGACTTACCTGGTGAGTTCGTAAATGCCTTAAAAGTGGAAATTAGAAAATTTCTTTATTTTGTAATTAGAGCTATCCCATTGCTTGTCTTATTTGTAATTCCATTCATCCAAGTTATCGCACCGATAGTATGGTTTTTATTTGGCGCCTGGATGCTGACACTGCAATATATGGACTATCCAATGGGCAATAACGGAATGTTCTTTCAAGATATTCATAAAAGCCTAAAAACAAAACGCAGTTTATCGCTTGGCTTTGGTTTTGGTATCATGGTGGTTACAATTCTCCCGGTTATCAATTTTATTGCTATGCCTGTTGCGGTTGCTGGGGCTACCCTGCTCTGGACAGAGAAAATAAAGGAGCCACTACAGAATTAAATTTAAATTTGAATTGTCACGAAGCCACCTTTTTGGTATAGATGCACTCTTTGCTTTATTTGGAGTATATAATGGCCGTAAAGAAAAAGGCTTCTGTTGTCAAGAAAAAAGTGACTGAAAAAGTAGCTGTTATCAAAAAGAAAATTTCCAAAAAAGCTCCAGCTGCGGAGAAAAAACCCTCAGCAAAGGTGAGCACTTCTAAAAAGACTATTACAAAAAAAGCGCCGACAGAAAAGAAAAAAAATAGAACAAATATGCCAGTATTATCAGTAAACGCTAAAGAACCGAAGCCAATTAAACAAAAGTCAGATGATGATTATATGACTTCTGAAGATATTGAGTATTTCAGACAACTACTTAATACGTGGAAGCGAGACCTTATGGAAGAAGTAGATAGAACTGTTCACCATATGCAGGATGAAGCCTCCAATTTTCCGGATCCAAATGACCGGGCAACACAGGAAGAGGAATTTGCATTAGAATTACGTACTCGAGATCGTGAACGAAAATTAGTCAAGAAAATCGATGAGGCACTACTATCATTGGATACTGGAGATTACGGTTATTGTGAGGTATGTGGTATAGAAATTGGGACTAAACGGCTTGAGGCCAGGCTTACTGCCACTTTATGTATTGATTGTAAAACCCTGGATGAAATTAAAGAAAGGCAAATGGGTTAAGGAATATCTCAATTAAACAAATAAAAACTGATTAAAATTCAATTAACGAGTTGTCTTAGCCACAGGTTAGTTGTCCCGAGTTAAGTTAAATGTCGAAACCGTTCCCTTATGTAGGTCGATTTGCGCCAACACCTTCTGGCCCACTTCACTTCGGCTCAATCATTGCCGCGTTAGGTAGTTTTCTAGACATCAGAAGCCATGCAGGGAGATGGCTGGTACGAATCGATGATCTTGACTCTCCGAGGGTGCAAGTAATAGCAAGCGAAAGTATTTTGCCCACATTGGAAAGATTTGGTCTTCATTGGAATGAGCCAATTGTCTATCAAAGTCACCATAATGAAGCCTATCTAGCTGTAATTGATAAACTGGAGCAGCAAGGCTATTATACCCCTGTACCATATCCCAGCAAACTTACAAAAGGCTTGCCCTATCCTGGGCTTGTTGTTATCAAAACAGGAATGTAAGCGAGAGACATTCCATTCGGATCAAAACATACAATTTCTCAATTAGTATTGAAGACCAGATATGGGGTGAGCTTGGTAAATGTATAAAATTCGGGATTGGAGACTTCAACGTACGCAGATCAGACAAGCTATTTGCCTATCATCTAACTGTAGTAATTAACAACAATTGGCGAGGTATTACAAATGAGGTATTACAAATATTGTCAGGGGCGCGGATCTTCTTGAATCAACAATATGTCAAGTGTACATACAGGAAAAGTTAGGCTACTCGCAACCCTTATATTGCCATTTATCGATTGCATTGAATAGCGTTGGAAAAAAGTTCAGTAAACAACATGTTGCCGAAGATGTGTTATTAGTCAGTCGTCCAGAAAAAATGCTATTTAATGTCCTGAAGTTTTTAGGCCAAGAACCAGATAGTTCGTTACGCCATGAAAGTGTGAAAGATATTATTAACTAGGAAATAGAGAATTGGGATGCTGTAAAAATACCAAAAAAATAGGAAATCATAATCGACGAACGATCCACTGATTGAGCTTTGCAATCCATCATATGCAGAGAACTTTAGTATTGTAAAATCCCATTGCTGTTTTCCAATTACTTAGCTTAGCTTTCATTTTATAAGATCACCTGTTATATCTGAACTAAGTTTTTCTAAAAACTGAACAACTGCAAAACTGATAATCAATTGATGAACAAACTTGCCCTGGTTATTTTCTTTTTGTTCTACTTCCATCATTGCCCCGCAGTAAAAAAATAACTGTGCTTGACTTATTTAAAAATAAAGCGATTGTGGATCTGGATGGGAGGCAACAAGTACTAACTGTAGGGAGGTCCTCCCCTGAAGGTGTTGTATTAGTATCTGTTAATAGTGAAGAAGCCATTCTGGAAATCAATGGTAGCAGAAATGCTTGCACACTTGGCTCAAGTATCGGCAATATGTATAAAGCGCCGAAGGGGAATAAAACAGTGTCTATTGCACCTGATGGCCAAAGAATACACTGGGTTAACGGCAGTATAAATGATTTTCTGGTTCGCTTTGTTGTTGACATGGGCACAACAATAATTTCAATGAACAAACATCAAGCAAAATGTATTGGGATTGATTATAAAATGAAAGACAAGAAATCTATTGTAAACACCGCGTCCAGACTAGACATAATTTATATTGTCGATCTAAAAAAGATTGAAAATTAGTAATATCGAAGTAAAAAACATAAAATGCGTGGTCCATGATAGTGATTTCCCGAAAATAGTCTTATTGGAAAATACTTTCCTGAATAAAATTGATATAAAATATGATGGAAAGTTGCTGCAACTACAGAAATAACATGTAGTGCTACTGACAAGTCCCCCTCCATTTAACAAAAATTTATTCCAACTACAGGAGAAATTCTTTGAAATTTTCTGTGAATTATGTTGTTCGTTTTCAGCATTGCGATCCTGTCGGCATTGTCTTTTATCCCCAATATTTCAACTTGTTACATCAGGTTACTGAAGACTGGTTTGCAGATGGATTAAAGTGTGACTACCATCAAATGCATAGCATTAGAAAACTAGCTATCCCAGTTGTACATACGGATTGTGATTTTTTGCGCTCTTCTAAGCTAAGTGATCTTCTTACCTTTGAATTGGTTGTAAGCAATTTGGGTAAGAGTTCATTTGGACTCCAGATAGTAGCAAGGCATAAACAAGCTAAACGCCTGAGGGCTAATTTCATCCATGTGTTCGTAGATAGCAGTGAAGATATAAAAAGTATCCCGATTCTAGCGGATCTCCGGGAAAAGATGAAACAATACACGTTGATTGAAAATTAATCCCTATACTGCTTTTCTTGACTTATTTTTAAACTGCGTTGCTAGTCTCGCTTTCAGACAAACTAACTTTCTGTAACAATCGTCGCCAATCAGCATCAACTATCGCCTGAACAGTAGCTAGTTTTTCCTTTGTTAAGTGGTGATAGCGTTTTTGCATAGTAAAGTATTCATCAATCGGCTTATCCTTGGTTTTACAATTCAAAGTGTACTTGACTCCATTTTCGATTTCATACAATGGGACCATACCGCACTCAACAGCAAGTCTCGACGAAGTTATGCCTAAATTATCAGCAATTCCCCAGCCATCCAAACAGGGAATATGGATATTTATAAAGCGGAAGCCTTTCATAGCTATTGTTTTATCAAGTTTTCTCCCTAAATCATCCAGGTGCCCAGGTGTTGCAGTAGCAACATAAGGAATTTCATGCGCTGCAAGAATTTCAATAATATTTTTCTTCTTACTCAGATTACCTGCTGGGGTTGAACCTGTCTTAGCATACAAAGGAGTGGATGAACTCTTTTGTGCTCCCGTATTCATATAGCCCTCGTTGTCAAAGCAAACATAAAGAATATCTTCATTTCTTTCTACCGCCGAAGATAAAGCTTGAAAACCAATATCATAAGTACCGCCATCACCAGCCATTACCAGCACCAGAGTATCGTGCTTTCCCTGTGCATCAAGTGAACGTCGTACACCTGTGGCTGCAGCCGCACTGGCTTCCAGGGTGGTATGAAATACAGGGATTTTTAAAGAACTATTTGGATGCGGACCGCACATTACAGCTGAACAATTAGGTGGCACTATTGCTATTGCGTTATCACCAACTTTATTCAGAATAACACGTATGGACAGTGCTTCTACGCAACCAGGGCAAGCCACGTGCCCTGATTTGAAATTATTGTTTTCCTGAAAGTTCACAAATTTTGTCGCCATAATTCTATACCCACTCTGAATTAAAAGAAGGAAATTTCCTGGAGAGATTCTCTGCATATTCCAGGATCTGCTGCGGTGATACGCTGACGCCACCCACTCCGGCAAGATAGCCATGTAAAGCAGGTGGACTTTCCACCCCATATAGAGCAGAGCGAACTTCATGATGAAGGATACCGCCCAGACCTGGGGAAAAATTGCGATCCAGAACAACGACATTTACTACGCCATTTAACGCACTTCGAATGGCTTCAACAGGAAAAGGACGGAACGATTTTACTTTCAACAGACCAACTTTTTTCCCTTGATCTCGCATTACATCTACAGCTTCGCGAACTGTTCCACACATACTGCCCAGAGTAACAAATACTATGTCCGCATTTTCACATTGATATTCATCAATCATGTTGTATTGTGGACGGCCACTGATTTTAGCCCATTCTGCAGCAATTTCAGGAAATAAGCCTAGAGTTCTATTCATCGCCTCGTCCATATCCGTACGTGATCTTCTCCAGGTCTCCTGGTCCGCATTACTGCCAGCAGATTGCCCTAATTCCGGGTCTAGACGATATTGTAAATTTATAGGAGGTAGAAATTCATCTACTACTTCCTGTGTCGGCACCAAAACAGATTCAAGTGCGTGAGAGATATAAAAGGCATCATGGTTAATCATGGTTGGTAGGTTAACCTGCTCGGCAAGTCTAAATGCCTGTATAACAGTATCTAATGATTCCTGTGCTGATTCTGAGTAAAACTGAATCCAACCTGTATCCCGCTGTGAAAGACTGTCAGTCTGATCCGGCCAGAAGCCCCAAGGGGCAGCCACAGTACGGTTTACATTAAACATAACAATGGAAGATCGGTTGCCTGCACCATTATGTAGTAACTCGTGCATTAATAGCAGTCCCTGTGAAGAGGTTGCTGTAAAGACCCTCGCGCCAGTATGCGATGCGGTAATACAAGCTGCCATACAAGAATGCTCTGATTCTGGAGTGATAATCTCTGTGGTCATTTCCCCTTCACTTACAAAATCTATAATCTTCTCCAGAATAGGAGTCTGCGGAGTAATGGGATAGACCGGGCATACCTGCGGCCGGGATAGTCTAGCAGCCCAGGAAACGGCATGGTTGCCACTTAATAACATTCGTCTATATTTATCAATCATTTATCCTAACCCTCAAACATTGCTATGGAACCGGTTGGACACTCATTCACGCACAAACCACAACCCTTGCAATAATCACCGTTCACTTCATAGCCATTATCAATTTTGGTGATTGCCATATCCGGACAGTAATACATACAGTTATCACAAAAAATACAACTGCCACAACTGAAACAACGTTCACTTTCATGTAGTGCATGGTCAACAGAAAAATTCAACTGTGTTTCATTAAAATTCTTAAGCCGCTCCGCAGCTTCGACTACGACCTGATTCTTGCGCTCTTTGTGGTCATAATAATATTTATTAATAACATCTACGCTCACGTCATTCTTGCTTTCATCCGGGATATCCTTTTTTTGTACCTTTATGTAACGGTTAATGGGAACTTTTTCTTCTTCTGGTATTTCTGGGTGCAAGTAACTATGAATACTCTTTGCTGCTTCTTTACCCATGCCAAATGCAGCAGTGACAAATCGTTCCATACTTGAGACATCGCCACCTGCAAAAATACCCTCAGCACTGGTTTTGTGCTTATCATCAACCTTAACCAGGGCACCATTGGCTTCAATCATTTCACCTAGAACATTCAGGTTAGGGTCCTGACCGATTGATGTGATGATGGTATCTGCTTCAATGACATATCCACTGTTGGAAATCTCTTTCAAGGTAAATTGTCCACGAATTTCTCCAGGGATGAAATTAACTTTCACACATTGCAACCCTAAACCGTCATCCATTTTCTTGACAGACTTAAGCATAAAACTACTGGTAAATTGAATGCCTTCTTCTTCAGCCTCGACCACTTCTTCCCATTGGCAGGGCATGCTTTCTTTTGTTTCAAGCGAAAGAACAGTTATCTCCTTGTCAAAACGCCTGGCAGACCGTGCTGCATCCATCGCAGCACTTCCTCCGCCAATGACAACAATTCGTGCCCCCATTTCCGGCACATCACCTGAATTGGTTTGCTCTAAAAATTTTGCTCCATCCAATACATAATCGACTTCATAGTCCAGAACAGGGACGCGTTTTGGCGTATCAGCTCCCATAGCTAGATATATTGCATCAAATTTTTCCTTTAATTTTTCATACTCCTCCCTACTGTTAATTGGTGAACTTGTTTTGACTTCTATCCCAAGATCCAGGATCCGTTGAGTTTCTTGTTCAAGAATGTCATTGGAAAGACGATAGTTTGGGATCCCGTAGCGAAGTAGGCCTCCAAGTTCTGGCTTTGCTTCAAATATTATGCAGGCATAACCCATCCTGCGAAGATGAAAAGCGGCTGCGAGCCCAGATGGGCCACCACCTATAATAGCTATTTTTTCTTTATGACTGATCGGTACTTCAGGAAATTTCCAGTCTTGCTCTAATGCAAGATCCCCTACAAATCTTTCAAGGCCACATATTGCAATAGATTCGTCATAAGCACCTCGATTACACGCAGGTTCACAGGGGTGATGACAGATTCGCCCGGCAATACATGGATAGGGATTATTGATTGTTAAGGTTTCCCAGGCCCCATAATAATCTTTTTCTTTTATTTGTTGGATCCATAACGCAGTGTTGCCACCAACAGGACAAGCTGAATGGCAAGGTGAAGGGGAATTAATATAATTTGGGATCTCACTACGCCATGTACCAGTATGGTAGACCTCAGAACTGCCCGTGGTCCAAATAGGTGATGATTGATTACTCATACGCGTGGTCTCCTCTAAGCGGCATTTTGTAATTGTTGCATTCTGTTATAACCATCTAAGCAAGCACTTGCATTCTCATCTTTTTTTACCGGAGCGGATTCAATGATGGTATTTCGCATGGATTCGATACTTGGTGAATCGAGTACTAAAACAAAGGCGCCGAGTAAAGCAGAATTAATAAACCTTCCCAGGCTATTATCTTGCGCTATTTTCACGGCATCAATCGTCAAAATATTATAGTCTCCAAGACTCTTAAATTGCTCTGGGGGTTTATTACTGCAAACAACAATTGGTGATTCTTTAGTAACGCCGCTTAGTAAATGTTCATCCAGCAGGCTGTCGTCAAAGCATAGAATTGCATTCGGCGAATCAATGTTGCAGCGCAATCTTATCGGCACATCATCAACCCGAATACTGGAACTAACCGGCGCCCCACGTCGTGCCCCTCCGTAGGTTGCAAAGGCCTGAACTTCTTTGCCTTCAACAAAAAACGCCTTGGCTAAAAGCGAACCTGCGGTCTGAGCACCTTGCCCACCGCGACCTAATATAATTATTTCTAGCATATTTTCTTCTATTAAGGTCGTATTGATGGCCACAAATTTATAGGATTTGTGATTAGCTTAATTTTACTACTGATTCCAATCATAATGGAAATTACCCGGATATTCTCAGGAAATAGGTAGGGACAGAAATTAATATTAGTGATGATTAACTATTCAAACTAGCAATAACCCTATAATGTATTATTTAGCAAAATTAATTTTAACTATACACAATAACCATTCTATTTGGATGTCCGATCTGTGTCCCAAGAATAATTTGAAATTCTGGTTAAATCAATCGCATCTGATATTGCAAATCGTTCCGTCGATAAGGCCTTAATAGAGTATTTAAATAAGCGCTTCTCACCTGATAGTGAAGAGTTTAAATAATTAGCTGATGCTTGTCGTGTGAGCATAGAGCAAGGATGGTTGTGCAGTCACGAACAAGGAGGTGTTAAGTTCGGTAGAATTATCAAAGCATGCGAAAAAACTAGTGGGTTTCCAGTCGACGTGGTAGAAATGGATAATATTGTCGGCCCCCATCATCGCCATCCAAAGGTGAAAATCGATATGGTGATTCCAAAAACGGACGGGGCAAAGTTTGATAATCATGGAGAAGGCTGGCTAGTATATGGGCCAGACTACGCATATAAGCCAACTATCACTGATGATGGCCGTGCTATTGTTCTTTACTTGCTTCCTGACGGGGAAATCGAATTTAGCAAGAATTGGAACAAACTGTAACCTGTAGTTTATATAAACACTAATAGATATTGATGGTGCATCTGTATTACATCTCTGAAAAGGGGAATTGCGAGTTAACTACAATGGCTGTTCCTATTTTGCTAGATTATCAACTAGCAAGATTTTCAGTTATTATATGTTCTTTATTTTTTTGATTTTTCTAGAATAGAAGGAAAATAAAAAAACAATGGGTAAATATACTTACGTTCGCCGGCCTCTTTAGCAAGGTGTGGTCATTCATATTATCATTGCGACTTTATTGATATTTTTCCTATCAGCTTGCTTGACACCCAATAAGAAGCTAAATATAGTAATGGTTGTGGTAGACGATATACGCCACGATGAGTATGACGCAGGTGGTCATTCTTATTTGGAAACGCCTAACGTTGACAGGCTTGCTGCAGAAGGAACAAGTTTCCATCCTACCTATCACGCTACACTATTATGTTCTCCAAGTCGCGCCAGCTTGCTGACCGGACAATATGCCTCGCGCCATGGCATCCTGGCCAATACTTCATGTCACCGCTCTAGCCACAATCTGGATTTATTCGCAATAGATTTGCAGAAGGCTGGTTATAGAACAGCACATGTGAGTAAGTGGCACATGGGTAATGATCCCACGCCACGTCCTGGTTATGACTATTGGGTAAGCTTTGCAGGTCAAGGTTTAGCCTATAATCCAGATCTCTTTGAAGACGGACGTATTCACAAAATGCATGGATATATAACAGATATGGCCACCAAGTTTATTCGTGAATCGAGCAAACAAGATAAACCATTTCTTTGTCTATATTGTTCACAAAGCCGTATACCCTGAGATACACCAGGTGAATGATGACACCATTGACCACGAAATGCCAACAAAGAGTTTATCCTCGCAAATAGACATAAAAACAGGTATGCAGGCAAAGTGTTTAAGCGTATACCGAGTTACGGATTTTTCAAGCAAGTTCACCGATCCAAATCAGTTATACGCAGGATACATGATATCCGTAATCGCGTAATGAAAGATGAGCCCGCATGGCGGCGACAGATAAGCCCAAGTGTACCGGAGATAACTATACAGCGTCGTGCTGAAATGATGTTGGCTGTAGATGAAGGAATGGGTAAAGTAATCGACACACTTGAAGAAATCGGTGAACCGGAGAATACCATGATCATCTTCACTAACGATAACGGCTATTTCTATGGTGAACACGATCTAACGATTGAACGAAGATTACCTCACGAAGAATCAGTGCGCACACCGCTGATTATTCGCTGCCCTTCACTTGCTGGCAAAACCAGAAACGTAGATAGCTTGGTTCTATCAATAGACTTAGCCACAACTGTGTTGGGTACCGCAGGAACCAAGGTTCCAGCTCATGTGCAATGCAAGTCATTGCTGCCGGTATTGAAAGGTGAAGTAGATCAGGTTCGTAAGAGCTCCTATATTGAGTACTACAGTCATGAGAATTCCATGTAATGGACAGCAAATCTTGATTATCGAATTGTCCGCAAAGGTAAGTAATAAATATATTCACTGGATTCAGTTTAAAGATGGAGATGAACTCTACGATCTGGAAACTGATCCTAATGAAATATCAAACCTGATTTAATGAGGCCACATTGGTAAATGTGGTTCAAGATATGAAAAACGAATTAAAAATCCTGGCTGCGGAGATTTTTGGTTTTTAGCAATTAATCATTAGAAGGGCCGCCATTCCAGCAATTGATCAACGAATGCTACCAGAACATGCTTGAGCAGTGCGGCAAATTCCTGATCATAAACCGTGACTTTTGGACTGGACTGGACTGGACTGGTAAGCATTTTGCCCAATCTACATTTGAATTGCGTGGATCTTCTGCTCCGGTGAACCGTAATGTCTGGTAATATAACCCCCAACAAATCTGCCATTACTTACCCAGGAAAATTGCCTATTGTTTTTTTAGTTGCCGCTAAGCTAATTGCTGCAATAGCTTGCTGTAACTCTTGCCATTTGTTCGTCCCTAGATTTAGATCCGGCAAAATTCCCTCAAACAATAGAGAAACTTCTGAACGAATTGAATGAGCATCATATAAAATGCAATATTCGTGATTATACTTAATCCGATCTATTTCCTCACATAATACACTGTGATAAGGTTGTCAGAATAATTCTATTCGATCCTCTATATCTTTATCACTAGGCTCTCGCCCTTGCTGGTAAACAGCCTGACCATTGAATAAAACAGTTGGACAAATTCCGGTTATTGTACTTCCGGGATCGAGATTTTCATTATCAGGCGTACGATTAAGATCAACAACAAAACGACTGTAGTGTGCAGTGATGGAAGAAATATCTTTTTGCTCAACAAAATCGTAGAGATCAGGCACGAACCAATCAGTATCAGGTAGACTCAAAGCCTCTGAACTTAAACATAGCCGAATTTCTTCAGGCACAAAGGCAACCGGAATGAAGGAAACTGAAAAGTACCGGTGAATCGCTCTGCCGTAGGAAATATATATTCTTATCAGCGTTCATCTATTATGAGGATTAAGAACTTTTTTTATGCTTGATTCAATCATAGCTTGAATCACGGACAAAAACCTTATCCACAATATTTGTGGACGGTGAGGGCTTACTTGAGTTCAGCAGAAGGAAGGTTCAAGTTATTTTCTTTTGCACAGACGATAATCTCCTGGTATCCGGCATCAACACGTCGCATTACACCGCTTTGCTGGATCGTTCCAAAGTACACGTTCTATTCGCTTTACGACAGCCTCGGGGCATCTGTATGTGTTTTAAAAATACCAACAGGTTTACCGGACTGTACGAGTAACGTTTCATCTTCTTCAAGTTGTTTAAGTGCAATACAGATTTTATAAAATGCATCCCAGTACGTATCGCCTTACCAATATCATCGTATACCACTGACTCTTCCGGTTTTTCTGCAACTGCTGGATTCAGATTGTTCATTAACATGCGAAGCGGAGCTTCTGTCAACCAGTTTTTGATGCTAAGTTTGCTACCGGTTGCAGCCTTTACAAAAAACTTATTTTCTATTGGCTTCATAAAATATCATTGACCTGTATATATAAATCAAGATAATAGCAAAAAAGAGCTTTAAGGCATTGTCAAGTTAACTTCCTTGAACTACTAAAACCTGCTTGATATCAACCTAAGTCATTACTGCATTTCCCAGCAAGCAAAGGAACGCATTCTTAGAAATCGATAAGTCTCGGCACGCACCAGATGACGATCCAGATTGAACCGACAAGAATCGCTGTGCCTGTTTCGCTGACTTAAACCCTCGCATCTCCCGCTCCCTTGCCCTAGTCGG
>Ga0056107_100014_pt1 | contig 35577 bp, 50 predicted proteins | sample WorMetcrassitun2_FD_77006 | JGI IMG/M metagenome (GOLD analysis project Ga0056107, IMG submission 77006) | Marine gutless worms symbiont microbial communities from Max Planck institute for Marine Microbiology, Germany - Olavius crassitunicatus.2 ...
AAAAAAGCAGCCTAGGCTGCTTTTTTCTATTAACGTTTTGAATATTGCGGTCTTTTCCGAGCTTTGTGTAAGCCAATCTTTTTGCGTTCAACCTGTCTGGCATCGCGAGTAACAAAGCCTGCCTGGCGCAGTGGTTTGTGCAGAGTATCGTCGTATTTAATTAATGCACGGGTGATTCCATGTCGAATTGCCCCGGCCTGACCAGAGATCCCGCCGCCTGAAACTGTTACTTTGATATCAAAATTATCAATCATTTTCAGCTTTTCCAGTGATTGACGGACAATCATGCGGTCGGTCTCACGACCAAAATAATTATTAAGCGAACTGTTATTGACCGTAATATTACCTTTCCCCTTTGTCATAAATACACGGGCAGTTGAGCTTTTACGACGACCTGTACTGTAGTAAGTTTTCGTTGCCATACCCTAGATTTCCAGTGGAATTGGTTGTTGTGCGGCATGTTTATGCTCGGAACCCGCATAGACTTTGAGCTTGTGATACATATCTCTGCCAAGCGGACCCTTTGGTAGCATACCTTTTACTGCTGTTTCGATGACACGCTCTGGCTTTAACTTAATCAGCTTTTCAAAGTTTATGGTCTTCAAACCACCAGGATATCCTGTATGGCTGTAATAAATCTTGTCTGTTACTTTTTTGCCAGTAACTTTTACATCCTTGGCATTAATTACCACGATGTAGTCCCCGGCATCCATATGTGAAGTGTACTCAGGTTTATGTTTGCCACGCAATCTGCTGGCAATTTCTGTAGCCAGTCTACCAAGAATTTTCCCATTAGCATCAACAAGATACCAGTCTTGCTTAATGCTCGATGGTGCTGCGGTAAAGGTTTTCATCGAAAACTCGTAAGCGTTTGAAAAAAAGAGGGCAATGTTACGGATAGACCCATTGGCTGTCAATATTTTGCTCGATTAATTTACTAAAAATTAGATATATAATAGCAACATAGTAATTTTCTAGGTAATTATTATGCTGGGATGTCAATATAGCTGGTTGGATGAAATGATCATCAGTTTTGACAGTCGCCTGATGGCAATATTCAGACCACCAGTCACTAGTAAGCATAAAAATCCTGCCGATGATATTGCAAAAATCCCTTAGTTCACTCCGAAAGAAAGCTTTTCGCAGCCCTGGCACGTATTAATCATGCTGGTGAGGTTTTTGCCCAGACCTTATACTAGGGGCAGAGGATTTGTGCCCGTGATCCGACAATCAGGCAATCGACGAAAAAGTCCGCCGAGGAAGAGGAAGTCCATCTTGCCTGGTGCAATCAGCGATTGTCAGAGTTAGGGGGCAGACAAGCTATTTAAATCCGCTGTGGTATCTTGGGTCTTTTGCTATCGGTGCATTTGCAGGAATTTGCGGTGATAAATGGAGTCTGGGTTTTATTAATAATACCGAACGCCATATTGTAAAGCATTTACAGGAGCATTTGCAAAGATTACCGGAAAGGAATCTGAAAAGTCGTACGATCATCGAGTAAATGGAAAAAGATGAGGCGCATCACACAACTGTAGTAGTACAGGATGGAGCCGTAAATTTACCTGCATCAGTAAAACAGCTAATGCAGCCATCATTTTTTATCATCTTATTTAAATAGTTATATCATTTCTCTGACTCGATCAACCTTATCATTGTCAAGGCAAGTTATAACTACTTCAATGAGAAAGAATTTGAAAAGTAATTTTGCTGAGGCTGGAGCGGTCGTTAAATAAAAAGGGTGATCTATGGCCTCTTGAATAATTTTACTAAGCATCCATATCAATAGTTAAGACAGTTCGACTTAACTTTAGGGGGTGTAAAATGTCACTAGTTAGATATGAGCCTTTAAATTTACTCGATAGATTCAATAGAGATTTTCATAGATTGAGGTTGTTTGAACCCTTTGTAAACGAGGCTTCTGATGAAGGCAATTCTAACGTTATCGTTAGTCATTGGCGATCTGCTGTGGATATAAAGGAAAAAGACAAGCAGTTTTTAATTAAGGCAGATATTCCTGGTGTAGATCCAAAAGATATCGAGATCACGATGAACGATAACGTGCTGACAATAAAAGGTGAACGCTCCGCTGAAAAGGAAGATGTTAGCGAAGTATATAAACGTATTGTAGCGTAGCCGCGGTACTTTCTATCGCCGCTTTAGCTCACCTGATACAGTCGATGCAGATCAGATAAAGACTTCAGGCGAAGATGGTGTGTTGGAGGTAACTATTCCAAAACAAGAAAAAGTACAGCCACGTCGAATCACTGTTAACGGATAATGTTGTTTATTGAAGTAGGGCGGCGGTGTAAGCTCCCGCCCTCTTTTTTTATTTTTTAAAGACACACTATAAACTTTCCAGAACAAAATGTTCTAATTATTTTATCTGAATAATGTAAGAGTGAAACTGTAAATACTTGAAAAAAATAAAGCGCGTTCACTTATTTTTTATATTGCTTTGTCTTGCCTTTGCCAATTCTCTGCTACTGGAAGCATTACCGCAAAAAGTCGGAGATGAGAAACTCCCTAGCCTTGCACCCATGTTGGAAAAGGTCACCCCGGCAGTTGTTAACATTGCTACGGAGGGGCGTGTTCAAGTTCGACAGAATCCCTTGTTTGCTGATTCTTTCTTTCGACGCTTCTTTAATATTCCAAATCAACCGGTTTAGCGTAAGACGCAAAGCCTTGAGCCAGGTGTTATTGTCGATGCTAAACGTGGTCTGGTGTTGACGAATAATCATGTTATTGCAAATGCAGTACAAATAACGGTGACGCCAAGGGATGGTCGGCAGCTTGAGGCGGAGATAATTGGTTCAGATTCAGAAACAGATGTTGCGGCGGTTAAGATCCCTGCTGAGGATCTGACAGATGTTCAGGCAACGAATTCTGACAAACTGAGGGTAGGTGATTTTGCTGTGGCAATTGATAATCCCTTTGGGCTCGGGCAGACGGTAACGTCAGGGATAGTAAGCACCTTGAGTCGTAGCGGTCTGGACATAGAAGGCTATGAGGATTTTATTCAGACTGATGCATCGATTAATCCTGGTAACTCCGGAGGCGCCATGGTTAATTTGCGTGGAGAATTGGTGAGAATTAATACAGCTATTTTTTTCAAAGTGGCAGAAATATCAAGATTAGTTTTGCTGTCCTCATCAACCTCGCCAGACAAATTACTGACCAGATCCTTGACAATGGTGAAGTAGAACGTGGACTTATAGGTATTCAGGCCCAGGATATCAATCCAGATTTGGCAGAGACATTTGGTCTTAAAAATCAAAGAGGAGCTATTGTAATAACGTGACGCCAAATTCTCCTGCACAGCAGGCGAGTCTCGAACCAGGCGATATCCTTACATCCATCAACGAAAAATTAGTCAAAGATGCTCGAGATACACAAAACTATATCGGCTTGCTGCCAGTGAGTAAGGCCATAGAATTTGAAGTATTTCGGAATAGCAAGAGGTTGAAACTAAAAACAAAAGTCGCTTCAAGGATTGAGCATGAAATATCTCCCCTGGCGGTCAATGCGCGCCTGGAAGGGGTAACGGCAGAAGATTTAGAAAAAGAAAATCATGCTGTGGGCGACTGGCAGGTGTAGTTGTGGTTAAGGATTGGAAGCAATTTTTACAGCTGGTAGATGGCAGGAATGGCTCTCTTCTTCTCAGGATTGTGCGTGGTAATACGACAGTTTTCCTGGTTTTGAAATAAAAGTAGTTTTAGTTTTGTCATTGCCATAGCGTATCGTTGCTTTCAGGATAAATTTAGACCAGTAAAGTCGTAGTGCTTATACTCCTGTGGTTTTTATAGAGTTGTGAGCATATTCCTCAGTGAATATACCTTGTAGTAGTTGAAGATTAACGCATCGTGAGCCACAAGTGATACCTTTGTTGGCTTGAAAGGGTTGATCTGGTTCTCTTAGTTGGTCTAATACCAGAGACGCACCGTCAACATTATCGTCCGTTGTAAAATAATGGGTGGTAATAATAGTTTTTAATCCGGCGTCGAGGGCAGCAAGATTCCCGTTCTGAGTATTTTCAATAACAATACACTCTCTCGGCGATAGATCCAGTTTACTCAGTGTCTGAATATATACTGCTGGATCAGGTTTTTTTCTTAGCAACATGGTCACATGTGACAGTTGATTTAAACCAGTCAATTGTTTCATCACTAAGTGTATTATGTAACAAGGTTTTAAGATTGCGTAGAGATGAGCTGGTTGTAATCGCCATAATAACTTTTTCTTGCATAGCTTTCAGAACTAGTCTTTCTACTCCTGGGCGTAGCTTTATCTTCTCACCAACAAGAATTTACCAGTATATTTCAGATTTACGCTGATGAATACATCTAGTAAATTGATCTATTTCTAAAAGTAACTTGTTAAGAGTATTATTTTCTGACAATCGTATATAGATACGTTCTTTTCCTCCTGATACATGCAGCACACTCTTGTACTCATCTCTGGTCTAGAACCAATCGAGCTCAAACTCTGTAAATGCTCTATTAAAGGCTTATCGGTGTAACTCCTCGGTATCTGCCAGCGTACCATCCATATCGAAGATGATTGCTTTTAGTTCATGCATATATCAATTTAGTAATTGCAGCTGATAGTAGTTAAGATTTTTCAACTACGAAAGATCCATATAGAGTGAAGTTAATTTATTTCGTTTTTGTCATCCGTCGGGATTGAGCTTAGCGATGCTTGTTTATCAGTACTTAGTTCTACTCACTCAATCTTTTCAAATCGCGAGGTATTTTTTTGCTAAAATATTAACATTGTCAATATCGTCATTGGCTTGCTTGATATGTTTTGCCAGATCGTCCATACGCTTTTGAAATCGTTCGAAGTCCTTACCAAGATAAGCCAGGTGTTCCTGGATGGTATGCATTTGTTCTCGCGTTGCCGCATCTTTTAATACAGTGCTGACAGTGTTTAATATTGCTACCAGAGTTGTAGGTGAGACTAGCCATACTCGTTTCGCATAAGATTTTTTCATCAGATCCGGATGGTGGGCCTGAATCTCAGAAAATATAGCTTCTGTCGGGATAAACAATCACCGCACCGCCAGAAGTTGTTCCAGGAACAATGTACTTGCTGGATATATCTTGCATATGTTTACTAATATCCTGTTTAAATTGTTGCTCAGCAATTTTTCGATCACTGTCTCCCAAACTTATATCTGTCATGCGGCGATAAGATTCCAGGGGGAACTTTGCATCGATAATTACCGTACTTGTCGGCTCTGGCAAAAATAGGGCGCAATCTGCAATTTTATTGTTAGGAAGGCTGAATTGCAGTTTGTAACTACTTTCAGGCATGATATTACTGATCAAGGAATTTAACTGCATTTCACCAAAGACACCACGAGATCGCTTATCTGCTAGCACTTCCTGCAAACTTACTACATTGCTGGATAGTTCCGTTATTTTCTTTTGTACTTCATCAATTAGCGCAAGTCTTTTGATGATATCACCAAAGGTTGCGGTTGTTTTTTTCAAATCCCTCCATCAGTCGTTTTTCAACTTGACCGCTGATTTCCTGCAGACGCTTATCTGTCTTTTGAATTAGTCCATCTATACGTTTGCCAAGATCGTCACTATATCTGGATAGATGTTCACCTATCTGTTTCTGAATATTAGTCATTCCCGTTTGCAGTGCTTCTGACAGATTCTTTAAGGCTTCCGCTTGTCGTTTGTCAAAATCGCTGTTGTGTCCAAGCAAGAATAATTCTTAACTCCTCTCTTAACTCAGCAAATGAACCAATTAAGCGTTCCCAAAGTTTGGATGCGGTTTCCTGCTGTTCTATTTTGATTTCGCTCAGGCGAACCTCAGCGTGCGTAATTCGTTTGATATGTTTCTTCCAACTTAGCTTCAAGCCGAGTTGAACCATTTCGTTCTGAAGGCAGTTTTAATAATCTGTAGCTAATCCAGAGGATCAGAATTAACAGGGTGATGAGTAGTATTTCACTGACAATTGGAGTTAGCATTATTTAATACTGTCCATTGCTCGAGTGATATTATCAATCTACTAATTTTTGTATTACTCACGCTAATTGAAAAAAGAGCATTCCTCTCCAAATTTAAAGATAGTTGCTCATCACATTAGCTGGCTGTTCAGTCTCTATTCAAGACAGCAGATTAGTTGCTAAAGTTGTGTAGAACGGTAGCTAAAACAAGGATCTGCTGAAAGCCTTATCGTCTTAAAAAGATCAACCATCGGTACAAATTTAGAATACTTGCCAGTGAGACTGACAGGTAAGTTAACGCAGCTGCTATGAGAATTTTTTTGGCTTTGGGTATGTCAGATTCTGACAGGTAACCTCCATCCTTTAGTATCGGTAGTGCACGACCAAAGCTGGCATCCAGTTCCACTGGAAGAGTTAAAAGATGGAATAACACTGGCATGAACAGGAAAAAAATACCACATACCAACGTGGCAATACCTAAATGTGATGAATGTGTCACTAAAGCAATAATTGGTGTACTTACTAAAACTATTACTCCGATCTTTTCTGCCCAGGCTAAAAATCTAAACATATGCCAGCGAAGATACATTGGCGTATAGCCGGTATGATGTTGCATGGCATGTCCGCATTCGTGGGCAGCAATGGTGACGGCAGTTAGTGATTTGCCATCATAGATATTTGGCGAAAGGCGAATAACTTTTTCTCCTGGATCGTAATGATCATTGCCAGATTTCGTTTTAACAACCGATACATCCTTAATTTCCAGCTTTTCCAGCAGATGTACAGCCAATTCACCTCCCGATCCAGGTATTCCTTCAATATTATTGCCATAATGCTTTAATATATGCCGAGTCCATTGCTGCGGCCCAAAGATAAGAACAAACAGTAATAATGTACCGATTCCAAATAACATACTTATATCGTGATATCATTCATTCTACAAAAACAAGAAAGTATCATGACAAGGACTACGTTGATCTGCAAGATCATATTTTATCCTAGATAATGAAATTTAATAATGACGCCATTAGAAAGATATCTATTGCAATTTGATAATGGTGACTTCTCAGAAGATCCCGCTCAGAAAATTGCTGTTGAATATACTCATGCCCTCTACGATGCTTTTATGAATGTACATCATCATAATAAGTCTGGTATATGGGATAGACTAATTCGATATATATTTAGTAAAAATACTACTCTTAATAAGAGAACTACACTTTTGTGGTGGAGTAAGGAGGGGTAAGGCACTTATTGTCGATGCATTTTATAAGTGCTTGCCAATTCGAGAAAAAAATGCATTCATTTTCATCGCTTTATGCAGCGGGTTTACTTTGGGTTAAAACAGCTTAATAACATTCTAAATCATCTACAAAGAGTCGCAGAAAAACTCTCCGCTGAAACACGTATTTTATGTTTCAGACGTTACTGATGCCATGTTATTAGGCGGCTTAATGAAGGCCTTGTTTGAACGTGGTGTAACATTAATTGCAACATCTAACGAGCATCCGGACCAACTCTATAGTAGCGGTTTGCAACGTGAGCGATTTCTACCGACAATTGAATTATCGAAGGAGCACACGCAGATCATTAATGTTGATAGCGGTATAGACTATGGATTACGCTACCTGGACAAGGCTGAAATTTATCACTATCCGCTTGATACCGATTCAGAGCACACGTTGATAACAAATTTTCAACATATCGCCCCAGATGCAGGGCGAGTAAATGGCACGATAGAAATTGAGGGTGGGGGTAAGATAGCAACAGAACGAAAAGCAGATGGTGTCGTTCTGGTTCGATTTTTGAGGCTATTTGTGGTGAGCCGAGAGAAACGGCTGATTATATTGAAATCGGATGTCAGTTTCAAACAGTTCTAATTGCAAATGTTTCAAAAATGGATGATGAGCAAAACGATAGGGCAAAAAGGTTCATGACTCCGGTGGATAAATTTTATGACCGAAATATGAAACTTATTCTAACAGCACAGACCGCCCCAGAAGATCTTTACTGCGGTAACAGGCATGCTAAACTATTTGAGCGTACAACTAGTCGATTGATTGAAATGCAATCACATGGCTATTTAGCCAGACAACATTTATCCGAGAAATAGATGGCTAAAGTTAAAATGTTTCTATCAAAATAGCTATGTAGTTACAGAGCCTGAAATTACTTGGCTTCGTGTCCCAAAAGGTGATATTACTGGATAGCTATTTAAAATATTGACTTACAGTTGATGCTTAGTGCTATAACTAAAGTGGGATATATTCATCCTTTCATATGTTCCTATGTTTCATTATCCCTAGCATATAAGGTACTGTATTTTTTTGTTAGTCAGTACTTATGAATTCATTTAGCTTTCTAGGCCAAAAAAAAATAAAGATTGAGAGGATAAAAATGGCTGAATATACAATTGATGATATCCGCAACATTGCCATTGTTGGTCACGGAGGAACAGGTAAGACGACGCTGGTTGAAGCACTTTTACATAAAGCTGAAGCAATAAGACAAATGGGCTCAATCGAGCGAGGCACAACTGCGAGGCACAACTGTGTGTGATTTTGATCCACAGGAAAAGTCCCTTCAACACTCGCTAGAAAGCACCGTCGCCAGCATAGATTATCACCGTGGTCATATCAATCTGATTGATATCCCCGGCTATCCTGATTTTATCGGTCGGACATTACCTGTATTGGCAGCTGTAGAAACTTGTACAGTTGTCATCAATGCACAGACCGGTATAGAAATGGTAACTTCAAAAATGATGGAGGCGGCAAAAGACAGGGCTCTGGATCGCATAATCATAATAAATAAAATTGATGCGGAGCAAGTTGATCTGAAAAAGTTATTTGATCAAATCAAAGAAACGTTTGGTAAAGAGTGTCTTCCGTTAAATCTTCCAGCAAACAATAATGCTGAGGTTATCGATTGTTTTTTTCAGGCAAGCGGCAAAGAAACTGATTTTTTATTGGTTGAAGAAGCGCATACAAATATTATTGATCAGGTGATAGAACTGGATGAAAATTTAATGGGGATTTATCTTGAGCAGGGAGATGAAATCACACCAGAGCAGCTTCATGAGCCATTTGAACAGGCTCTTCGCGAAGGGCATCTCACCCCAGTCTGTTTTGTTTCATCACATACTGGGGCGGGGATAGGGGAATTGTTGGAAGTGTTCGCACAATTAATGCCAAATCCGAAGGAAGGGAATCCTCCTCAGTTTGTAAAAGGGTAGGGAGAAGCTGCAGAGTCCATAGGAATAACACATGATGGGGAAGAGCATACACTAGCTCACGTTTTTGATGTTAGTATCGATCCCTTTTGTTAGTATCGATCCCTTTATTGGGAAGCTTGGAGTATTTCATATACATCAAGGTAAGATAGAGAAGAACAATCAACTTTTTATAGGTGATAGCCGTAAGCCCTTTAAGGTTGGGCGTCTGCTTAAATTACAAGGGAAGGAACATATCGAAGTAGAAAGTGGAATATCAGGTGATATATGTGCTGTTGCAAAGGCAGATGAAATTCAGTTTGATTCAGTGCTACATGACTCCCATGACGAGGATCATATTCACCTACGTTCCATTGAGTTTCCTGCGCCAATGTATGGCTTGGCGATTGAAACAAAAAGTCGCGGTGATGAACAGAAAATTTTTGATACCCTACATAAATCACAGACAGAAGATCAAAGTTTTAAAATTGAACATAGTGCCAGCTTGAATGAAACAGTTATTAAGGGATTTGGGGAGCTACATCTGCGCATAATATTGGATAGACTGAGAGATCGTTACCATGTTGAAGTAAATGCTCGCCCGCCTAGGATTGCCTATGTAGAGACCATCACAGTCAAGACAGAAGGTCATCACAGACATAAAAAGCAAACTGGCGGGGCTGGACAGTTCGGAGAAGTATTTTTAAAGATTGAGCCACTGTCACGCGGCGAAGGATTTGAATTTGTGGACAAGGTTGTTGGTGGAGTTATTCCAAAGCAATTTATCCCTGCTGTTGAAAAAGGAATACTGCAGGTACTGGCAGAAGAGGCTATTACTGGATATCCAGTGCAGGACATTAGAGCAATAGTTTATGATGGCAAGCATCATTCAGTTGACTCCAAGGAAATTGTCTTTGTATCAGCAGATAAAAAGGCGTTCCTCGAAGCAGTCCACAAAGCTAAGCCAGTTGTGATGGAGCCGATTGTAGAAATTTCTGTAAATAGTCCCAATGAATCAATGGGTGATATAGCGACAGATCTATCCGGTAAACGAGGTAGAATAAGTAATGCCTCAAGTATGTCTGGCGGCTTTACCATAACAACGGGTCTTGTTCACCTTAGTGAATTAGACAACTATCAGCCTCAGCTTAAATCTATTACTGAAGGGACCGGTTCTTATTCCATATCACTTAGTCATTATGATCCTGTTCCTGCAAAAACTCAGCAAGAACTTAAGACAGAATTTAAACCCGTGCAGGAAGAATAAGAATTACAGGAGTGTAAGTAGTATTTACTGGGGAGACTGAACAATTTAGAAGCTGGTGATGCGTTGGTGTAGGGGTGGATATGCTGCGTTACTCGAAACTTTTTCCATATTGATTCAAAATAGGACTTCTCTCGTTATATATCAGTTGAACCAGTAGCACGCCTGGATTATCTAAGTAATTATGCAGCGAAGCCTTTTATTTATTAGATATACTTGCTATTTTTACTGCCTCGTTTTTAAAGCCAAGTAAAATTATTAGGTAATTTTGTGTACCAATACAACAAATACGATCAATCCATTATTGATGAGAGAGTAGATCAATTTCGAAATCAGACTCATCGATTCCTTGCTGGCGATCTGACGGAAGATGAATTTAGACCATTACGCTTGATGAATGGGATATATATTCAACGTCAGGCGCCAATGTTAAGGGTGGCTATTCCCTATGGTCTGCTGTCGGCAAAAAAACTTCGCATGTTGGCCCATATTGCTCGCAAATATGATGAATCTTACGGGCATTTTAGTACTCGCCAGAATATTCAATATAACTGGCCGAAATTAGAAATAATACCGGACATCCTGGCGGATTTAGCTACCGTACAAATGCATGCTATCCAAACAAGTGGAAACTGCATTCGTAATGTTAGTTCTGACCAGTTTGCAGGGATTGCTAAAGATGAGATAGAAGACCCTCGTCCTTACTGCGAAATAATTAGACAGTGGTCTACCTTTCACCCAGAATTCACTTACCTGCCACGTAAGTTTAAGATTACTGTAAGTGGAGCCACCAATGATCGTGTCGCCGTAACCATTCATGATATTGGTTTGTATTTGGTAAATAATGCCGAGGGTATTGTAGGCTTTAAGGTTCTAGTTGGTGGAGGTCTGGGCAGAACGCCGTTTATAGGCACAGAAATCAGGCCCTATTTTGAAAAACAGCACTTGTTGTCGTATCTCGAAGCCATACTTCGTGTCTACAATAGATTTGGTCGACGGGACAACATGCATAAAGCCCGTATTAAGATCCTGGTAAATTCCCTCGGCAAAGAGAAATTTACTCAATTGGTTGAAGCAGAATGGGAGGATATTAAAAGTGGTGCATTACTGCTCAGTCAAAAGGAAATAGATCGCATGAAAGGTTTTTTTATCGAACCGGATTATGATGAGAAGGCTCATTTTGATAGCAGTTTTGAGGAAAGACAACAAAACGACAAGGCTTTTTTAAATTGGGTGAGAAGAAATCTTAAAGAACACAAAGTTCCCGGGTATCGAGCCGTTGTTATTTCCCTCAAGGCGCCAAATTCACCTCCGGGGGACGCCAGCGATAAACAAATGGACATCATTGCTAACTTATCGGAAAAGTATAGTTACGAGGAGATAGTTGTCACCCATGATCAGAACCTGGTTCTGCCGCACGTTAAACAAGAAGACCTATATGATCTATGGCAAGCCCTATCAGCAAGCGAACTGGCGACAGCTAATATTGGATTATTGACCGATATGATTTGTTGTCCTGGTCTGGAATTTTGTAACCTGGCTAATGCAAGTACTATTTCAATCGCGGAACAAATAAATAATAAATTTGATGAGCTTGATTACCTCCATGATATTGGAGAGGCAAAAATTAAGATGTCAGGCTGCATGAATGCTTGTGGTCATCATCATGTAGGCCATATTGGTATCCTTGGTGTCGATAAGAAGGGAGTTGAATACTATCAGTTAACATTAGGAGGCTCCTCAGAAAATGATGCCGTCCTTGGTGATCGATTGGGACCAGCTGTTGCAAAAGAAGATGTCGCAAACACTATCAGTAAGTTACTGGATGTTTATATAGATAAACGCAGGGAAAATGAGCGCTTTCTGGATACCTACCGTCGCATAGGTATAGAACCATTTAAAGATCGAGTATATAAAAGTAATTTCAGCGAAATTCAAAAGGAGCAGTGTATTGAAAGTAATTAAGGAAAATAAAATATTAACGGACGATTGGCAGTACGTAGATTTAGCAGAGGATAAAGCTAAGCTTCCCGAAGGTAAAATAGTTGTGCCGTTTACATATTGGCAGCAATACAAAACACAGTTATTGGACCGTGAAGAAGCAGTATCGATTTCAATTAATGGTGATGATCTGGTTGAGGATGTGGCGAAAGAATTGCAATATTTTGATCTGATCGTTCTGGAGTTTCCTAAATTTACCGATGGTAGAAACTATTCGCATGCACGCCTGTTACGCGAACGTTATGGATACACAGGGGAATTGCGTGCAGTTGGAAACGTCCTCAGGGATCAACTCTTTAACATGAAAAGGTGCGGTATTAACTCATTTCAGATAGACGAAAACAAAGATATCGAGGAAGCACTCAAAGGTTTATCGGGATTTTCAGTGAGTTACCAGGCGGCTGCGGACGAGACCGTACCGGTTTCCAAGAATAGATAATACTAATAATTTTTTTATGTTGTCTTAAAACCTAATCGCCGTAATTACTGGTGTGTTGTATTCTGGTTCCCTGTAAAAGCACCTAACTAAAAGGGCATATTCCACTTTTTCAACCAATTCCAGTTCATTCATTATATCCTTGGCGAGTTGGCTAGAATTAGTTACTCCAACATTTTCACTTAGATGTAGAATGCGCTCCAAAACAAAGTCATGCGCCGACAAGCTGCGACATTGTTTGACATCGCAACTATAGGTGCTGCGAGGCAAACTGATGCCATGGTTGCTGCTGAAATGCCGCTGTTAGTCATGACCATAATTACTTTGATTAATTGCCGCAATTCTTCAATATCCGCAGCACAGCGAACGAAGGAAAGCGCCAGGAAGTCAACACCCAGTTCCAACACGAATCGTGCATCGATTTTGTCCTTTTTGGTCAATGATGGAGTGAAGACTTTATACTCCAGGTAAATTGATGCCCTTATGGCTTTTTAGGATCCCGTCGTGAACTACCGTGTAACTTATTTACGTATCTTCAATACTATTAACCATCAGTTTCAAAATGCCGTCATCTAGCAGGATACGATCTTCGGAAATAACATCTTTTGCCAGTGAATCGTACTGCGAAGAAATTAGGCTCGTCTCCCCAAGGATATCCAGCATTGTTACGGCCACCAGACTGTCCCTTGTTGCAGACTTATTTTCTGCTCTTTGAATTTGTCAGTACGAATTTTTGGGCTACATAGATCTGTCAATACTGCAATCGGTTCATTTAACTCTTTACTGACGGATCGGATAGCTTGAAATACTTTACTATGGAAATCATGATCGCCATGAGACATGTTGAGGCGAAATACATTCACTCCTACCTGAATCAGGTCTCTTAACGTGACAGGATCTTGAGAAGATGGTCCAACGGTAGCAACAATTTTAGTGCGGCGTTCCTTAAGGAGGTCAATCTGGGTATTAATCGGCATGCAAATTCTCCAATATTTTTATTTTTACCGGGACTACAATTAAATATTAGCGAATTATTTCTCTGCATAAGCAATTTCAGTCTTCCTACTTATCATCAATTTTGATAGTCAAAGAAAGATTAATTACTATGACATATGAATAATCGTCATCTGAAATAAAAATATTAACATGTGGGTTGGAGGATCGGGGAAGTGTAATACAGATGGAGGCAAACACAGATCAATAAGAATAGGGCTATAAATAGAATAATGGGTATCAAATCTATAGAAAATAAAATTAAAAATGATGTTACCAAGTATCCGCAGCTGTTTAAGGATATCTTTGACAACACTCACGAATGTGCTGCACGTATTGATTCAAATGGAATAATCCTTAGTACAAACGATTCCTATGTTGAAGCCTATGGATACGATGCAGAAGAAATAATTGGAGTTAGTTGGAATGACACTGTCTATCACAATGATGATAATATCGCTGAAAGCGCATGTCAAAAGATGCTAGAAAATGGTCGCGGTGAGATAAAATTAAAAGGGCTGCGGAAAAAATGGAACTATTTTTTATCTACATATGATTCTGATAAAGGGGATCCATATCGATTCATCATCTACTAGTTTTTATTGTTTTATAGGAAATAAAACAGAGCAGATACTGGAAAAGGAGTAATCCACAAATTAGAACGGAAGAGGTGCTAAGGGACAGTGAAGCAAAATACAAAACCCTGGTTCAATATATTGATGTTATTGTTTGGGAGGCAAATTTACCGGAATTTGAATTTACTTTTGTCAGCAATCATGCTGAAAAAATGCTGGGTTATCCAGCTCATGAATGGCACAAGAGTGGATTCTGGTTAAGTAAATTGTATCCAGAAGATCGTGATGAAATCTATATTTATTTTTTGGACGTGAGTCAACGCGATGAAGATTATGATATAGATTATCGAATGGTTTCCGTCGATGGTTCGATTGTGTGAGTACATAACATTGTTCATATCGTCAAAGATGAAGAGCATCGACCCGTCAAAGCATGTGATTTGGTGATAGATTCAACTGCTCAGAAGGATGCACCACTGAGAGCGCAAGAAAGTGAAAGGCGCTTTCGAACTTTATACGATGATTCACCTGCAATGTTTCTGACATTAAACACTGATGGATCAATCATCATGTTTGTTAATAAGTTTGTAGCAGACCTGGTTGGCTGCACAGTTTTGGCTGCACAGTTAATGAGCGTGTTGATAAACCTATTTTATATATCTGTGATCCAAATGACAGGCAAGACATTATGGAAAAGTTGATTGCCTGTGTAAATGATCCAGGTGGTGTTCACCGTTGTGAGGCACGTAAGATCCATAAATACGGTGATGTGATCTGAGTTAGAGAAAGACTGCGACTGATACGTTATGCTGAAGGTAATTTAAAAGTACTGGTCATATGTGAGGATATTCCCGAAGCGCACTTGTTATCCGAGCAATTAGAATACCAAGCTAAACATGACTCACTTACTGGCCTTATAAACCGTGCAGAGTTTGAAAGACGTTTACGCAGAATACTTTCAAAAGATAGCTACGAGAACGAATGTGTGCTCTGCTATCTAGATCTGGATCAATTTAAAGTAATTAATGATACCTACGGACATCTGGCAGGGGATGAATCAATACGACAAATTAGTGACTTGTTTACAGGAATAGTACGAAAAAGAGATACATTAGCAAGGCTGTGAGGTGATGAATTTACAGTATTAATGTGGCGTTGCACAATTAGCCAGGCAACCCGGCTGATAAGGGAGTTGCTATTGACTGTAAGGAAATTTAAATTGCGCCTGGGAAGGCAGGCGTTTTAGTTTAACCATGAGTATTGGCATTATCCCATTGGATATTGGTGATGACGTACTGTCAATGATGTATTGAGTGTGGCTGATCTGCTTGCTATGCTGCAAAAGATACTGGCCGTAATCGTATGCATGTACATAGTGAAGATGATGCGGAGATCACCAGACGCCAAGGAAAAATGCATTAGGTAGCCATGATTAATCATACGCTAGAAGAAAACAAACTATGTTTGTCATCACAGTCAGTTGTACCGCTTTGCCAATGTGAATCTTGTGATAAGAGAAAGCACTATGAGATTCTGATAAGAATGAAAGGTGAGGATGGTAAAATTATTCCTCCAGGAGCTTTTCTTCCCGCAACGGAACGATGCAATTTATCTGCAAAACTGGACAGATGGGTTGTGAAAACAGTTTTTGACTTACTGCCAAATAGGCCCATGGAACTAAAAGAGTTGACGTTCTGCTAGATAAATCTGTCCGTGCACTCGTTGGTTGATGATAAATTTCTGAATTTTTTACTTAATCGGTTTCATCGTGGTATCAGCCCAAATAAGATCTGTTTTGAGATTACCGAAACCACCGTTGTTGCCAATCTTGGTGATGTAGTACGGTTTATTGAAGTGCTGAAGAGTATTGGTTGTTATTTTGCGCTGGATAATTTTGGTACTGGTCTATCTCCCTTTAATTATCTAAAGACTCTGCCTGTTGATTTTCTTAAAATCGATGGATCGTTCATTCGTGAAATTGACAAAAATCCTATCGTCCTGGCTATGGTAAAGTCCATTAATGACATAGGGAAAGTTATGGGAAAAAAGACAATTACAGAATTTGTTGAAAACCACGATATCATTGAAAAATTAAAAGATATTGGAGTGAATTATGCACAAGGGTACGCAATCGACACGCCGCAGCTGATAGATGTAAACCCCTATATTAATTATTAATAGTAGCTAAGACTCTACTAATAAAACATCAATGCCATTAAAACGGAATATCATCATCAACAAAATCATTACTTGCTGGTTTTTCAGCTGATTTTGGCGCTGTTTCCTGTGGTGGTGCAGCAGATTCACTCATATTCATTGATCCGCCCTTGCTACCAAGCATTTGCATCTCGCTGGCAACAATCTCTGTGGTATACATGTCATTACCATCTTTATTCTGCCACTTACGGGTTTGCAGGCGTCCCCCTATATATACTTGTGAACCCTTTTTTAGATATTCAGCAACAATTTCGGCGAGTCGGTTAAAGAAAACCACCCGGTGCCATTCAGTACGATCCTGCTGCTCACCAGTTTCCTTGTCTTTCCAGGAATCAGTGGTGGCAAGGCTTATATTGCTTACAGCAGCACCGCTTGCTGTATAACGGACGTCCGGGTCGTTACCTAGATTGCCAATCAGAATGACTTTGTTGATACCTCTTGCCATGGTGTTCCCCTCGAGAAATGTTAATTGTTTTTTTACGTTACAGCTTGAAAAGATTAATATTAACAGTTTACTCGTGATTCGGCGAAAAGATTTATATGGAAACTATTCGTATTCGGGGCGCTCGTACCCACAACCTGAAAAGTATTGATTTAGAACTTCCCAGAGATCAAACGATCGTCATTACTGGTTTGTCTGGTTCCGGAAAATCATCCCTGGCATTTGACACAATCTACGCAGAAGGACAGCGAAGATATGTTGAATCCCTGTCAGCCTATGCACGTCAGTTTTTGTCCATGACGGAAAAACCGGATGTCGATCATATAGAAGGGCTTTCGCCAGCAATATCAATTGAACAAAAATCTACCTCCCACAATCCCCGCTCCACTGTAGGTACTATTACTGAAATATACGATTACCTGCGCCTGTTGTTTGCTCGCGTGGGCAAACCACGTTGTCCGGATCACAATACCCTTCTCCATGCACAAACTATTAGTCAAATGGTTGATAAAATCATGAAAAGGACGGAAGGCGAATACCTGATGCTGCTTGCACCAATAATCCAGGAGCGTAAAGGAGAGCATCTGCAGACCATTGATAAATTACGTAGCGAGGGATTTATCCGGGCGCGGATCAATGGCAAAGTAGTGGAACTGGATCAGATGCCAGAGCTGGAACTACATAAAAAACACACTATTGAAGCGGTTGTTGACCGTTTTAAGGTAAGGGATGGCATGCAATTACGTCTGGCCGAATCTCTCGAGACAACAGTCTTACTTTCAGATGGTTTGGCATTGATAGTATCAATGGATGATTCTGCTGCTGAGGAATTGATCTTTTCTGCGAGGTTTGCATGCAATATCTGCGGCTATAGTCTGAGTGAGTTGGAGCCGCGACTGTTTTCTTTTAATAATCCTGTTGGCGCATGTAATCAGTGCGATGGACTAGGAAATATTCAGTATTTTGAACCAGAGCTAGTGGTAGTTCATCCTGAATTAAGTTTACCGGGGGGGGCAGTGCGCGGATGGGATAGGCGCAATGTTTATTACTTCCAGCTTATTAAATCCCTGTCCAAGCATTACGGCTTTGATATAGATACGCCATTTCAAGATTTAAATGAGAAGCTCAAACAAATTATATTATTCGGTAGTGATGATAGAGAGATCGAGTTTGAATATCTTAATACTAGGAAGCGTGTGAAAAAGTGTAAACACTCTTTTGAAGGAGTTATTCCTAATATGGAGAGACGCTATCGTGAAACCGACTCTGTTATGGTGCGTGAAGAACTTGCTAAGTTTCAAAGTAGTAAGCCCTGTTCTGGCTGTAATGGGGGCCGGCTAAATCGTGCAGCACGTAACGTATTTATCGATGAACATTCTCTTCCGCAGATCACAGCAATGCCGGTGTTACAGGCACGAAATTACTTTGCTGCCTTAAACATAGAGGGGCGGCGGGGAGAAATCGCAGTAAAAATACTTAAAGAGGTTTCCGAGCGACTACAGTTTTTGGTCAATGTTGGGCTTGACTATTTGACTCTGGATAGAAGTGCGGAAACATTGTCAGGCGGAGAGGCTCAGCGTATCAGGCTGGCGAGTCAAATCGGTGCTGGCCTGGCTGGAGTGATGTATGTACTTGATGAACCGTCGATAGGTCTACATCAACGTGATAATAAGCGTTTGTTAAAAACACTTAAACATTTAAGAGATCTGGGAAATACCGTCATTGTTGTAGAACATGATGAAGAAGCGATTCGCGCCGCTGATTATGTTGTTGATATGGGACCTGGCGCTGGTGTGCACGGTGGTTATGTGGTTATACAAGGAAAACCGGAAGATATAGCGAAACACACTGATTCCCTAACAGGTGATTATTTATCGGGTAGGAAAAGGATTGTGATTCCGGATAGTCGAGTAGTAAGGAGTGATCAAAGTTTTGTAAGTCTAAAAGGGGCGAGTGGTAATAACCTGAAATCAATAAATCTCGAATTACCCTTAGGACTATTTGTCTGTGTGACCGGGGTGTCAGGATCGGGTAAATCAACTTTAGTGAATGATACCCTCTATCGCATTGCGGCAAAGGAGCTAAATCGAAGTAGTATTCAAGCTGCTCCATTTGAAAGCATTGATGGGTTGGACCACCTTGATAAAGTCGTTGATATTGACCAAAGCCCTATTGGTAGAACGCCACGATCGAATCCAGCTACCTATACTGGATTATTTACCGTTATTCGTGAACTTTATGCAGGCACGCAGGAAGCCCGTTCCCGTGGCTATAAAGCTGGGCGCTTCAGCTTTAATGTAAAAGGTGGACGTTGTGAGGCCTGTCAGGGGGGTGGAGTGATCAAAGTGGAAATGCATTTTCTGCCTGATATATACGTAATGTGCGATGTTTGTCGCGGTAAGCGTTACAATCGGGAGACTCTGGATATTCTGTATAAAGGAATCAATATCCATGAGGCACTGGAAATGACAGTTGAAGATGCCCGTGAATTTTTTGATGCAGTTCCGGTGATTGCACGCAAACTGCAAACCTTAACGGATGTTGGCTTGTCCTATATTACTATTGGTCAGAATGCGACAACCCTGTCAGGAGGTGAAGCACAGAGGATCAAGCTATCACGAGAGTTATCAAAACGTGATACTGGTAACACCATCTATATACTGGATGAGCCAACAACTGGTTTACACTTTCATGATATCAAACAGCTATTACAAGTATTACACAGACTAAGAGATCATGGCAATACAATCGTCGTTATCGAACATAATCTCGATGTTATTAAAACTGCAGACTGGATCATTGATCTTGGCCCTGAAGGTGGTGATGGTGGTGGTGAAATTATCGCAACGGGGACACCCGAACAAGTAACGCAACAAAAACAATCTTATACTGGTCAATTCCTGAGAAAAGTCTTAGCTAGACAAGCTGATACAAAGCAAGCTCAATCCAAACAGCAGAATGACAATGACTGAGGTATGGTGACTGAGGCGTTGTTATCAGTAGATAACCAAAAATGTAAGCAAAGGGATTTGACTCTTTTCTCACCGGTCGATATTGTCGAAGTACGTTCATATTTTCATCAATTTGGAAGACTGGTCATAAAAGGTTATTTGGAGTTTTTTTCGGATTTTCCATTATGGTCTTTTCATCGGTCTCGCTGGCCCACCATGGACTAGAGGCACACTACGATATGAGCAAACTCATAACACTCGAAGGGTATGTAACAAGATTTGCTGTCAGGAACCCACACTCATACATCTGTCTGAATGTTACGTATGATAATGGCAAAACAGAAGAGTGGAAATATGAAATACCTTAATTAGTGATACTAAAGTGGCATGGTTTTACCACAGATAAACTTAAACCTGGTGACTGGTTTAGGTTTGAAGGAACTGCTGCAAGGCACGATCCCACTGGTTGTGTCTTAAATTTCGGCTATTTTGCTGATGGTAGCGCCATAAAAATGAGCTTTTGCGCTGGTAATCCAAACAAGTTCGATACTAAAGCTGCCATCGTAAAGTGGCTTCCTACTGGGCAAGAGACAATTGCCTGAAACTGGATTTTTAGATCTTTCAAACCTCTAGAAGAAAATACCAACTTTCAAAAAAAGATGATGTCTGTAGGGGAGCTTACACACAAAAATTTTGATCGCATTATTGATGATCCTAATCTACGTTGCAGTGCGGGCATCCCGATGCGGGCCTGGGAGGCGCACCGGGTACGCCTACAGAAATCCGCAAGGAGAGGTTGATTGAGTTATTATTCGTCATGAAATAGTGGATGTCGTGTGGGTTGTGCATTTAAACTCAGAGCATCCGAAGAACCTGCCCGACACTGAAATGGGCTATTCAATCGGTCACTACGAAGGCTCTGAACTGATAATCGAGACAGCGGCCTTTTCTGCCGGAACTATGCTGTCACCGTGCTGGAGAAACAGAAATGCTTCACAGCGAACAACTGAAGCTTACTGAACGCCTGGCGATTAATCCTGAAACAGGGGTGTTAGTACTTACCTGGACAGCCAATAATCCAAGATACTTTACCGGGCCATTTCCTGACAGGCAAGAGCTTGTTAGAACAGATTATAAAGTCAGTGAATACAATTGCGTTATCGAGGAAGAGAGAGGATCTGATAAATAGCGTTCAATAATAGCTATAAATTTTGGTATCATCTTATAGGGAATTTATTTCAGCGTGGTAAGGAGTTGCTACTTATTAATTCACTGAATCTTTTAATTTACATTCATGTAACCATGGATTGGTTATGAATGTAAGTATGTAGGTGTTACTTCGTTTGGTGGTTAGATGCTTACGCTTGACTGCAGTCAGCAAGCCCCTGTCATGATATCGAAAAAGTAATGGATCTGAGTTAGAAAAAAGAAATTCTTCAGGTATTTCAAGCCAAAATACCATGTGAAGTTTTTGTAAAAACTTACACCTCTTTTTTACAACTCAGCGTCTAATATTGGGGCTATTTTTAACCTATGCTATTGCTCGAGTTAAATCAAATTCTTACAGGAGCGACAATGAGCATACTAATCTTCCCTATACAGCAGCTAAAATCTCTATTCACTAACTTTGTTCTTTTCACAACCCTTGCAGTCTCAATTAATTTTTTTGCCAATAATACGCAGAATAATGAAATGGCAAATATAACTATTAAGAGACTAAAAATACAACTGGCTACCTTGCTTGATACCAGTAGCAGTATGAATGGTCTAATCGATCAGGTGAGAAATCAGCTTTGGCAAGTAGTCAATGAGTTTTCAAACACAACAAAGGATGGCCAAATCACAAAATTGGAGGTGGCGGTCTATGAGTATGACAATAGTTGGTTGTCATTCAGTATTGGCTATATTCGACAGGTCATTGCCTTGAGTTCGGATCTGGACAGCGCTTCCAAAGCACTTTTTTTCGTTATCGACAAATGGTGGTGATGAATATTGTGGTTTTGTTATTGATACGGCGACACGTGAACTGCAGTGGAACAACTCTGATAATGATATCAGGACGATCTTTATTGCTGGTATAACGAACCCTTTACACAGGGTCACATACCATACACGGAGGCGATTAAAGCTGCCTTAGCTAAAGGTATAGTTGTAAATACTATTCATGCGGGAGATCATAATCAGGGGATCTCGTCAGGCTGACAACAGGGTGCGATATTGGCCGTCGGCAATTACATGAGCATTGACCACAACCAACAAATAGACCATATCAATGCACCGCAGGATAAAAAATTAGCCAAGCTTAACCAAAAGCTGAATCAAACTTATGTCCCCTATGAAAATGAAGGCATTAAAGTGGCTTCACGTCAATAGTAGCAAGATAGCAGAAGTAGTTCCATCTCCCTTGGTCTATTAGCAAAGCGCGCAAAAGCCAAGGCCTCTTCTATGTATAGCAATGTTGAATGGGGTTTAGTTGATGCGCTGAACACAAACAAAGTTAATCTGGATGATATTGAAGCCGAAAGCCTGCCTACGCTCATGAAAGCTATGAGTAAAGGCGAACAGTTGCAGTATATTCAGAAGAAGAAACATGCGCGCAAAGATATTAAAGATCAGATTGCTACACTCAACGAAGCTAGAAGTGGATATATTAAGGAAGAACAAAACAAGCTCACCAGAGAAAGTACACCGATAATGGATGAGGCTATTAGCTCGGCAATCCGAACTCAAGGGGAAAAGAAGGAATTTAGTTTTACTAAAAAATAGACGGGGTTCTGAACATTACACTGGTGTTCGGTCCATCCGCATAATAGCTCCAGTTTAACATCCTATAATCCAAGGATACTCTGAGTCGTCATTCTTGTGCATGAAACAGCAACTGAAAGCGACGTAGGACTAAAGCGATTTGGGAAATAGAGTAACGCCTGGAACAATGATTGAGGATGCCAAAACCCTATAATAATAATTGTCTACTTGATGCTGATATTCACCAGCATGATGGAAAGTAATTTAATCTGATCTTCCTTGTACTATTCAGCGTTGGTAAATCACAAGAAGCTGGAAGTTAACAGTCCACAATCTCCTTTCTCCCATCCTTAACATAAAAACCCGAAAAGAGAGTTAGTCATGTTCTTTGCTTTATCGTTTTAATTGATTGCATGCTGGCGCATTCATCTGCATCCTTGCCAACGTCCTGATTGTTGATGAAGCCAATCGCCGAGTCTTCATCAACAATCACCTCCCAATAGCCTGAGAGTACTTTGTGAGGTTCATCCGCCCCAGGAAGTGGCGGCATGGTTTTTTTGTAAAGTGGGCCGGTTAGTACGTAAATGCCATAGTGTTCACAGGCCGAATTTTTGATTCTTCTCTCTAAACGTTTCCATGACCTCTCATCAAGATCCACACTTTGCGGCACGACATTGGAAAGTGCATTGGCCTCCTCACCAATAATGGGTGCCGACGAAAGCTGCCATGGTCGCCTGGTGCCCCGGAACGAGCTTTAACTCATCACTGATACTTTTATAGTCATCGGGTTCCAGAGTCTTATTGTCATCAAGTCTGGGATCTACCTTCCAACGTTTATTAAAAGCCCTGACAGTGCCCATGGCCAGCTTGCTAATTCGATAGGCCACCCAGCCAGCAAACTTAGTGCTCTTGTTATTAGATAGCGCATAGATCGGTGTGACCGCCAAATCATTGCTACTATCTGCCCCGGTAGGGCAGGCCTTAACACAATGGTATAAGTGAATGTCTCCAGCAAAAGCAGACGTGGAGATCAGAAGTAGTGCGAGCAGCTTTTTCATAATTCCGTCCAATTTTTTTAATACTGTAACTTACTATAAATTCATCTAATGGTTTCAACATAGATCTATGCAAGCAGATTAGTGCGTTATCAGATGGAGTTCTTCTTTCCCATGACAAGTGATACGCCGTTCGATTTAAAAGGGAACCAGCTAATGTTCATATATTAGCAATCTTAGATAAGTACTAAAAATTTCTTTTTGTTTACTTTGCCTGCTTGTAGGATCCATCAATATTTCAAAAGCAGAGTTAAAACAAAAGCTATAAAACAAAGGGGATAGAAATGAGTAAACTGAAGTTATTATTAGTCTGTGTTGGTTTGATTATTGCCGCATCGTCTTCTGCTCAAAGACAGCAAAACCTGGTGCCATTTCAGGAAAAAGTTAAAACGGCTATGGCATTGGATTTCCGTACCGAGGCCGATACTAAGCGAGATAGAAACCTGGATCCAATTCGAGCACTTGATTTCTGGGTGATGAAAGGCGATATGAAAGTGGTTGAGTTTGCCCCGCTGGTGGTCGGTATACCAAGATTTTGACTCCGGTACTTCCCCAGGGGATAAGAGTGAGTTATATCTGACCTATAAGAAGAAATGGTTGTATAAATTAGATTCTCTGTTAGCAAACAAGCAAATGAACAAGGCGATTAAGCTTCCTATCGATATCGACTATGTGGGTGGTGCAAGATTCACCGTAGGTAGTGACGATTTTGGTATTACAGATGCGGATATGTTTTAAAATATCCGTGAGTACCATAATTTTGTTACTGAGCAAAAAGAAAAAATGGATGTTGCGGTTTTTTTAAAGTAATAAAGCCAGGTTGGACTCTATGTCATCGTGGATCATAGTCGCAGGCATATGGCTCCGGAAACGAGAGAAACGTGTCGGCGTGAGGATTCAGTCGAAGTTATACTAGAAGTGCGAAAAGCTGGTTTTGTACTAAAAAGATCATCTGATATAGTTTATAAACCGGATGACAAATTGATTTACGAGATAGATCGTAAAACTGTAACTGGAAATACTGATCGCTTTTCGTTGGTCTTTCGCAAGCCAAAATAAAAAAGTACAGTGAGTATCGAATAAGGAAAAATATGAAGTTTAGTTTAGTTGTATGCAAAACCAAACATCGAGAAAATAGCTTCCCGAAATCCAACGCATTAAAACTTTCATCGAATTTGTGACCAACAAAGTGTGATATCTTGATGACGAGCCAGTGGGTAAGGAATGCCAGGATCACGCAGCTAAAAATTATATCAAGGCCTGGCCAAAAACTGTATTGTTGCAGCTCCTTCTCTGTAGTCAACCAGGAAAAAATCAACATAGAGGCGGCTACTACTCCCTGCATGGGAAATACCAGTTCACGCCACTGTCCGAATAGATGGATTAACGGAAATAGCAGAGTGAATATGAATATCAGGTTGATAAGATTATTGATACACAGATCCCTTTGCGAAAGTAATGATGTGATAGTTGGAGCTTCCTGAATGGCAAAAATAGTTGGATAAGCGATAACGATAAATAGCACGATAGGCCATCGCTTGGAGCAGAGACATTGCAATATGATCCAACTGCCACTGTAAAAAGGCATGCTCGAGTGCTTTGTGTAAACGATCACTTAGAGGCAGGACAATCAGAATAGCCAGTCCGTAAACTAGACCTGCGACAATCAAATCGGCGTTAAACAAAATTTGAGTGGTTGACATTAGACTTCTATGGTTTAGCAGCTTGGTGTTCGGTTTCCGTTTTAACTATTAAATTGGTCTATTATTGCTGGCAAAATAGTATAAAAACACAGCTAACTTGCAATGTATGTAACTATATTTAGTTTCTGCAGTGTGATCCCTAACCTCTCCCTTTCAATTTATGTATAATTCGCCGCCTTTGCCTGCCTGGAGTATAGATTTTAATGATTGAGAACCTTCGTAATATTGCCATTATTGCTCATGTGGATCAATTGCTTAGCCAGTCCTTGGCATTAGGTAACCGGGGAGCTGCACCAGAGCGTGTCATAGATTCCAATGAGTTGGAGTGTGAGCGTGGTATTATTACCATACTGGCAAAAAATACGGCTATTACCTGAATCGATCGTGATGGTAGGCAACGTAATGCTCGTATTCTGCAAATCCTGGGTTTTCTTGGCCTGGGGAACGAATTGAAGTAGCTGAAGCACAGACGGGAGATATCATTGCCTTTACGGGCATTGATGGCTTAGGTATCTCAGGCACAATATGTGATCTCGAATACGTTGAGACCATTCATGCTCTTACTGTAGATGAACCGACTGTAAGCATGACTTTCCAGGCAAATCCGAGAGTGATTGCACAGAGAATTGATCCACAATGTTGCACTACGTGTTGATGATACAGATGATCCAGATAAATTCTGCGTTTTGGGTCATGGTGAGCTACATCTTTCTATTCTGATTGAAAATATGCGGCGTGAGGGTTACGAACTTGGCGTCTCTCGCCAGGAAGTCATCATCAGAGAAGTTGGTGGAATAAAGCAGGGAACAGTCATGGAAAAGCTGGGGGAGCGTGGTGGCGACTTACAGGATATGGTGTCAGATGGAGCGGGTAGGGTGCGGCTTGATTTCATCATGCCATCTAAGGGGCTGATTGGTTTTCGCACTGAATTCTTTACTGCGACTCAGGACAACGAATTGATCTATCATATTTTCGATCACTACGGACCGTTAAAGAGTGGAGAATATGGTCAACGAAATAATGTGGTGTTAATCTCTAATGACACAGGTAAATCTTTGAGTTTCGCTTTATTTAATCTGCAGGAACGAGGCAGGATGTTGATTAGTCCAGACGATAAGGTTTATGAGGAGTGCGTTGTTGGTATCCACTCCAAAAGTAATGATCTGGTAGTTAATTCGTTAAAAGCAAAACAGCTTACAAATATTCGTGCGGCAGGCAGCGATGAAATATTTTGTTAACGCCACCAATAAAATTTTTCCTGAAGCAGGCTCTGTAGTTTATTGACGACGATGAATTAGTTGAGGTAACTCCAAAATCAATTCGTATTAGGAAGAAGTTGTTATTAGAACACAAGAGAAAGAGGGTCGGAAGGGCGAGCTAGCAATGGTACTATGAATGATTGGATCAGGATCTGACTTAGAAAAGATATTATTTTTTGCCTCGCTCAGGTTTACTGCGGTGGTTGACACTATTCTTCTCGTGATCAATTACGGCGACAAAATCATAGCGAACACCATTTCAAGCGTAGATCTGATTAAGATTGGACTCAGCTGCTATAGTGCGCCTTACCTCGTCTCGACCTATGCATCAGTAAAAACTATCTGCAGGCAAAAATAATATTTTCCAACAGTAATGTTACACAACTTGTTGCTTTGCTGATTCCAGTCGTTGCTGCAATTGCTGCAATTCTTCTCTAAGCTTCTGTGGAAGGCGGCTACCAAACTGTTCATAGTACTCACTGATCAGTGGAATTTCGTGCAACCAACCATCTATCTCCACTCTAAGTAGATTAGCCTTATCATTGTCATTTAAATCCAGACCGGAGAAGTCTATCGCATCTAGAGTAGGTAGGTTTCCAATAGGTGTTTCTACGAAATCACCTTTGCCATCACAGCGTTCAAATATCCATTTCAACACACGGCTGTTTTCGCCAAAACCAGGCCACATGATTTTACCTTCTTCATTCTTGCGGAACCAGTTTACATAAAAGATCTTCGGTAGTTTTGCTCCATCCTTCCTACCAATGTTAAGCCAGTGCCCCCAGTAGTCCGCCATGTTATATCCGCAAAATGGCAGCATAGCCATAGGGTCATGCCTTAGCTTACCAAGGGTACCGAAAGCTGCTGCTGTCATCTCACTTGAGACAATTGTGCCGAGGAAAGTTCCATGTTCCCAACTACGTGCTTCGTTCACCAGCGAAACCACAGAGGAGCGGCGTCCACCGAATAGTATTGCACTGATCGGAACACCCTTAGGATCCTCCCACTCTGGAGCAATAACAGGGCATTGACTTGCAGGTACGGTAAATCTCGCATTTGGATGGGCAGCAGGACCATCTGACTCAGGGGTCCAGTCGTTGCCATACCAGTCTAATAGATGAACTGGAGCTTCTTCGTTCATACCTTCCCACCATATATCGCCGTCATCGGTCAGAGCAACGTTGGTAAAAATGGTGTTTTTGTCCATGGCAAGCATGGCGTTTGCGTTGGATTGCATGCCTGTACCTGGTGCTACACCGAAAAAACCTGCTTCTGGATTGATGGCATAGAGTTGACCGTCGTCCCCAAACTTCATCCAGCAAATGTCATCACCAATAGTCTCTACGGTCCAGCCTGGAATAGTCGGCTTCAACATGGCCAGGTTAGTCTTGCCACAGGCGCTGGGAAATGCGCCAGTAATGTATTTAATTGCCCCTTCGACGTTAGTCAGTTTCAGTATTAACATGTGCTCCGCTAGCCAACCTTGATCTCTGGCCATCACGGAGGCAATTCTTAGAGCAAAACACTTCTTGCCTAACAAGGCGTTGCCGCCATAACCTGAGCCGTAGGAACAGATTTCGCGAGTTTCAGGAAAATGCACAATGTAGCGATTGTCAGGGTTACATGGCCAGGTAACATCTGCATCGTTTTCCTCCAGTGGGGCACCGACAGAATGTTTGCAAGGAATAAAATAGCCGTCGTCACCCAGTATCTCAAGGACTTTGTCTCCGACTCTGGTCATGATATGCATGCTTGCGACAACATATGGAGAATCGGATAGCTGTACACCTATGTGGGCAAGAGGTGAACCTATTGGTCCCATACTGAAAGGAATAACATACATGGTTCGCCCCTTCATACAGCCTGAATAAATGTCGTTTAAAGTGTTACGCATTTCCCGAGGATCTACCCAGTTATTGGTTGGACCAGCATCCTCCTCTTTCTCCGAGCAAATATAGGTACGGTCTTCCACGCGGGCAACATCTGCAGGTACAGAACGTACATAATAACTATTTGGTCTTTTTTCATTGTTCAGAGGTATTGCCGCGCCACCTTTGACCATAATATCCCACATCGTGCCGTACTCCTCCTTGGAGCCGTTGCACCAGATGATGTTATCTGGCTTTGCCAGGGCTGCAAATTCGTCAACCCATTGTTGCAATTTTTTGTTCCTTGTTGTCATCTACTTCACCTCGGTACAATAAATTCAATCTGTTAACAATACTATCTATTCTAATCCGAAATCTTCTGGATTTCATCTACCTGATACGATGTTTTAATGAGTCTCCTGTATCCCGACCCTGGAGTGCAATTTATGCGCGTGTCTTCATAAAGTAATCTACACTAAAGGTAAGCTCTTGTTGCTTGGTTTCAACCTTTAGAGTACACGCAATAATGAAAGTTTAGTTGGTTCTTATCCAGCAACATATAAGTTCTAAATTCGACCTTACTATTGCCAGTACACGGTCGATGTTATGTTGCCATGTGCATTTCCCGGCATGTGGAGACGTGATACGTTGATATCTCACTCCAGATCAGAAATTGATGCAAAATTAATCTGATCGAAGCGCACTTGGACCACAGAAGTTGCTAGTATGACATTACGTTTCTTCTTTTCAAGTTGTCGATTAAAAAGCAACATAGTAGATAGTGAGTTAGGGTAAAATTAATCTCAATATTCATAGTTTCAGTCCGTTCCGTATCCCAAAGAACCTGTTTGCTAATAAGCTATACCATGGATAGGAGTACGGAACTATATAGTGCAGAAGGTTATTGTCACTGATAATTTTATCTTGTCTAACTGGGGATCGATGAACAAGAAGTCCAGAAAAAGCTGATAAATAGAAAGGTTGGCTCAGTTGGCCAGAATCTACTCGGATGTTTTTTCTAAGTTGGATAAATCTGCTTTATGCTTATTATTATCCAATCTTTATTATCCAATCTAATCTTTTTATCCAATTTAATCTTTGATTAATTTGTTGCTAAGTATCTTTGTTGAGATCGGAAAAAATAGATACTCTGTCTTTGCCGTTGACTTTGCTGTGATAGAGTGTCGCATCTGACTCTTCCATCAAAGTGTGCAGAAGGTGTTCAACATCTTCATTATCTCTACCTTCCCTTTCCCTTTCGGTAATCCCAATGTTCATTGTCAATTTAAATGTGGACTGATCATCATGCCAGGGCAGCTTAGTTACATTTTTTCTGATCCGAACTGCAAAATTTGTTGCGCCAATGATATCTGTGCCCTGTAAGATAAAAATAAACTCTTCGCCTCCCATCATTGCTACAGATATCATCTGTTCTGGTCTGTATTTTCAGTAATTTACCTATATCTTTTAATACCTGGTTTCCGGCTTTGTGACCATGACTACCGTTTACTTGCTTAAAGTTGTCCGGCCTAGCAGCAGCAGACAAAAGGACTCAGAATGGCGGATGCTGTGGGCTATGGAGCGGGGCACTTCAGCAAAAAATATCGCCGTTTCGTTTATGTAGTTGTGTCAAGTCATCAGCCAATGAGAGCACTTCAAATTGTGATTTAAGGTTCTCTACTTCCAATAGTGCATATTCCAGTTCTTTAGTTCTTTAGTTCTTTAGTTCTTTAGTTCTTTTTAGCTACTTCGCTACGTATCTCATTGACTAGTCGATGATTGTGTAGCATCTGCGCAAGTATATTGGCGTGAATCACGCCAATATACTTCTACCATGCGTGAAAATAATTGGTATCGGGGTGGGATATATTTAACACTCCAAGTAAGTCTTTTCCAGCCATTATTGGCGCACAGATAAGTGACCCCGGACTTTTATCTACATCTGAATGTATGACTGGTAGGAAATTATTATCGAGCCGGGTATTTTTATAATGGTAAACTCTGCGTATTTTTGCGGTGACACCAATAATACCGTTGCTTATCTTAAATGTGTGTGATTTTCTGGTAATTTTTCGATTTGATTGATGTATATGTTCATCCCAATCTTTACCAGCAGCACAATAAAGTCTTTTTTATCTAGTAATAGTAAAAAAACTGAACATTTATCCAGATCGAGATTTTGAATTAATATGCTTAATAGACTGTCAAGTAGCTCCTTTTCGGTTAGATTGTCGTGCTCAGTAGCAGATAAGCCCCCTTGCCAGATACTGCTTGCACTAGTATCAAAAGACACTGACTCTAATGATTCCGATGATTCTAATGATTCCGATGATTCTAAAAGTGCTTTTTTTCACGTTCATGACTACATCTTTTTTCTGTTATGAAGCCATATCCTGAGTAATTCCTTCAAAGTCCTCAAATTTATCTCGGCATTTTTCCGCAATGATTTCCATCTTTTGTTTATCTGCTCCCAGCAACGTAAGTACATTGTCTTCAGCCGACAGCAAAGTCTCTTCACTTTTTATCCGCTGTCTTGTGATTTTGAAGCAGTAATTTGTAATTAGTGCTTCAAACTTATAATCCTCGTCGTATTCCGGATAATGGTAATGTTCCATACCATTGTCAAAGCAAGCAGAATTAGAAAGCCCAAGGATGAGAGAGGTAAGAGAGGGATCTCTCTGGATGATACAGGAGATTTCCTCTATTAATGCTAGAATGGTGTCATATGCTTACCTTTCCGAATATTGACCCAGTGGCTATCGAATTAGGACAACTGAAGATACGTTGGTATGGGATAAGCTATGTTGTTGGGATTCTGCTTGCCTGGTGGCTATTAAAGCTAAGAGCCAGGAAACTTCCTCGACAATGGACCTTGAAGCAAGTTTCTGACCTTGTATTTTATTGTACGATCGGGATTATATTGGGAGGTAGATTAGGATCTGTTTTATTCTATAACCTGCCGTTTTATATGGATAATCCAATATCTGTATTTAAAATCTGGCAGGGAGGGATGTCATTCCATGGTGGGTTCTTAGGAGTAGTGTTTGCCATCGCTTATTTTAGTAGAAAGGAAAAAATAATTTTTTTTACCATCGCTGATTTTCTCATGCCGGTGGTACCAGTCGGTTTGCTCTTCGGACGGATTGCCAATTTTGTCAACGGCGAATTATGGGGCAAGCCAAGTGATGTCGCCTGGGCCATGGTCTTTCTCCATGTTGATAATCAACCAAGACACCCATCACAGCTATATGAGATATTTCTTGAAGGTTTTGTTTTATTCTCAGTACTTTGGCTACTCTCATCAAAGCCAAAACCAACAATGTTCATCAGCGGCATGTTTTTGACGTTGTATGGAATATTCCGAGTCGCAGTAGAGATGTTTAGAGAACCGGATCGGCACATCGGATACTTATTGGGAGATTGGTTAACAATGGGAATGTTGCTTTCCCTGCCCATGGTAGTGGTTGGTGTACTCCTTCTTTTTCTGGCTATTCGAAATAAAGATATTACCCAGGATTGGGCCCCCGGTTCTTGATACGACTATTGAGCAAGGCAACTATGAGGCAATATTTGAACCTACTAAGCCATGTTCGCATTAAAGGGATAGAAAAATCAGATCGTACTGGCACAGGTACTCTAAGCGTCTTTGGCTACCAGATGCGATTTGATTTAAGCGAAGGTTTTCCAGCTGTTACTACAAAGAAATTGCATTTTAAGTCTATCATTCATGAGTTATTGTGGTTTTTAAAAGGAAACACCAATATTGCTTATCTGAGGGAAAATGGTGTTAGTATCTGGGATGAGTGGACGAATGAAAAAGGTGAATTAGGCCCAGTGTATGGGGCTCAATGGCGATCATGGCAAGCAGCGGATGGCAGATCTATCGATCAGATCAGCAAGGTCATTGAACAGATAAAAAACGATCCTTCATCGCGCCGCCTTATTGTAAGTGCCTGGAATGTTGGTGAGATAGATAAGATGACTCTAGCACCTTGCCATGCTTTTTTCCAATTTTACGTAGTGGAAGATAAGCTGTCTTGTCAACTTTACCAGCGAAGTGCAGATATCTTTCTTGGCGTGCCGTTTAACATTGCATCCTATGCTTTATTGACAATGATGATAGCTCAAGTGACTGGCTTAGGGCTGGGTGAATTTATCCATACACTTGGAGATGCCCACCTTTATATCAATCATCTGGAACAAGTAGATATACAATTGCAGCGTCAACCATATCATTTACCAGCGATGAAAATTAATTTAGATGCAAGCTCAATATTTGATTTTAAATATGAAGATTTTGAATTATTAGCTTATGAATCACATCCATCCATCAAGGCGCCAATTGCAGTGTGAAGATGTTTATATGATCCTTTCAATTATCGTTGCCATGGATGAAGATGGCACTATTGGTCTAAATAATGAGTTGCCCTGGAGGCTTTCTGCAGATTTAAAATATGTGAAGCAAACGACTATGGGTAAGCCTATTATAATGGGCAGAAAGACCCATGAATCTATTGACAGGGCACTTCCTGGTAGAGAGAATATCGTTATTAGCAGAGATACCCAATACACAAGCGATGGATGTCAAATATCTAACAGTCTTGAAGAAGCCATAACTCTTTGTGAAGGCGTCGATGGGGCTTTTATCATGGGCGGCGCGGAACTGTATAGGCTGACGCTAGATAAGGTTACTCGCATCTATTTAACAGAGGTGCATGCCAAGGTGAGCGGGGATACATTTTTTCCTGAGTATGACAGAAGAGAATGGAACGAGATTAGCAGGGAGAGCTTTGCTGCAGATGAGAAAAATGAGCATCCCTTTAGCTTTGTTGTTCTTGAAAGGAATGAATTTCTTTAGAAGCTGGTATCGTAAATAGATTAAACTTTCACATTTTGTCCGTGCTGCCCATGCCATGGAAGGAAAGATTTAGTTTCAACTCCTGCTATGGGCAATAAATAGTGACGGGGTACAACTGCTTATAAAAAACAGTAGCTGTCAGAATATTAGTAATTTATAACTATGATTGTAACAAGATTCATGTCTTGACAGACAGTATCAGACATCTAACAAAAATAAAAATTATTTGACTTTTATTTTATTAACGTGTCTGATTATTGGAGTCTCGCTGGCTACACCTGGTCCTATTATGAAATACCATCCACCCTTTGTTGCCGTGCTAACAGTATCACCGCTGTCAATTACTGAACCTTTCGGTTGCCATGTGACACCGAGGATTTCCCCTATGGGTAACTCTTTTAAAAATCTCTTGCCAACAGAACTATAGGCTATTTTTCCCACATCTTCACATGAAGGTGCTTTTGGGCAATTATTTGCCCAGGACCCAGCCGAAACAACTAGGGGTGTGATAGTTAATAAGAATAAAAAAAGCTTGCTCATAGCAGTCAATTTTAACATGTAAATCTATTCTATACCGAATAATAATTTCTCATAGTATGCTTAACAATAATAATTTCTAAGTAGATATCAATAACTATTTAGCTTTATATTTCTTTTGCCTTGAGGGTACAGAAAAATACTTGCCATCTTCCAATCGCATAGCAGTCAATTTTCTCCCCCAGACACAGCCGGTATCCAGCGGAAAAACTCCGTAAGTTTCAAAATCTTTTTCATCACCATAATCCAGGCATGCCCAATGACCAAAAAGAATCTTATAGTCTGCATTTTTTCTGGAAGTAATTTTATACCAGGGGAGGTAGGGACAGTTCTTGGTGCCTGGCGGTCCTTTTTCTGCTATTGGTAACTTACCTTCTTCATCACAATAGCGCATACGGGTAAATATATTGGTGATTACTCGTAATCTATCCCAGCCCTGCAAATCGTTAGACCAACTATCAGGCTTATCACCACGCATGTTATTAAAGAAATCCAGGTATGACTCTGAACGGAGTACAGACTCAACTTCTTTCGCATATTGTCTAGCGCTATCTATGGACCAGCGTGGGTGCAAACCTGCATGAACTAAGACATAACCTAAATCTTTGTCCTCATGAAGCAAAGGTTGATTAAGCAACCAGTTAATCAATTCTTCTCTCTCTGGCGCTTGCAAGATGGCATCAACTGTATCGAAAGGTTTTATTGGCATAAGTTCATGTGCAATTGTAATTAAATGCAGGTCATGATTGCCGAGCACCGTGATTGCACCGAGATCTTTTACTATATGTATAGTTTCAAGTGAGCAGGGACCTCGATTAACCAGATCACCAGCAAACCACAAAATATCGCTACCTTTATCGAAATTGAATTCGCTTAGCAAGTCGAGCAATTCATGGTAACAACCATGAAGGTCGCCAATTACGTATGTTGCCATTGAAACTAGGGGGCTCTCAGGGCTAGTTGATGGTAATGATGAGTTGTCATTTCGAGTCAGCTTTTATTATCAAATTAAGGCAAATATTGTGCATATCTAACAAATTTATTTTGGAAAGCAAATCAAAAAAGTTTTTTCGTAGCAGGTGTACGCTAGTTCCCATGGCCTTCTTCCTAGTGTAGGGAATTGAATGCGGAAAGACTAAATGCCAGTATAAGCACTTTAAATTCAACACCATCTTCAGCAAACATATCGTAAGTATCCTCCATACAAGCAACTGGTGTTTTCAGCATTGCCCCACTTGTGTAACAGTAAAGATTCCCTCGACATTATAAATGGTTGCCTTCCTATTACACCATCGCCATCTACTTTCTGTACTTTGCTATTCGCGTCAGTAATAGTCCAGTGTCGACGTAAAAGGGTAACAGCGATATTACCGACATGGCACTACCAAATTAAAGCTCATTCAGCGACAACCCCCGGATGATTAATGCAAGCAGGTACATAAAGATACCGATTCCCAGTTGAAATTATCCAATATACAGTATGGCTTTATTATCGATTTAGT
>Ga0056107_100015_pt1 | contig 35264 bp, 52 predicted proteins | sample WorMetcrassitun2_FD_77006 | JGI IMG/M metagenome (GOLD analysis project Ga0056107, IMG submission 77006) | Marine gutless worms symbiont microbial communities from Max Planck institute for Marine Microbiology, Germany - Olavius crassitunicatus.2 ...
TAGTTTGAGTCATCGAGATATTAAAGACTTATTGGATCAACGTGGGATTATAGTTAGCTATGAGTCAATTCGGCCATAGTGCAATAGACTTAGTTCTAGCTATGCTAGAAGACTGCGTCGAAAACATCAGGAATATGGGGATACATTTTTCATCGATGAGGTGTATATGCAAAAGCGACGTAGTGCTAACGCCGCAAAGTGATTCTTTATAAAGACTGGTGAAGAAACACATAGGTGAGCTGCGCAAAATTGTCACAGATAAGCTGAGAGGTCATGACGTGGCGCACCGAGAGATTATCCCAGGATCGATGCATGATAACGCTCAGTATGCCAACAATAAAGCTGAGCTATCTCATTAGCCGACTAGGATAAGGGAGCGGGTGATGCGAGGGTTTAAGTCAGTGAAACAGGCACAGCGATTCTTGTCGGTTCAATCTGGATCGTCATCTGGTGCGTGCCGAGACTTATCGATTTCTAAGAATGCGTTCCTTTGCTTGTTGGGAAAATGCAGCAACGACCTAGGTTGATATCAAGCAGGTTTTAGTAGTTCAAGGAAGTTAACTTGGCAATGCCTTAAATAAGTATTCACACCACTCCAATGACATGAAACAGTAAGTGCACCAGAGCAGCGCGACGTGCTTCTGTCCCAGAGATAATAGCGATAAGATTAGCAGTTATCGTTGTACCAATATTTTCACCAAGCACGATTGCAACGACAGCTTCGAAAGTAAGCACTCTCTGGCTTGCTGCAACAATCGTTATTGTCATCGTAGCGCTGGATGACTGCAATATCAGAGTTAGCAAAGTGCCTATAAAAACAAATAACAGAATGCCAAGCACACCACGTTCGGTATTGGTCTGAAAAAATTCATACAAGGTAAGACTATTTTCAAGCCTGTTATTGTATCCTTCATGAATTCTAGGCCAATAAATAATAATGCAAAACCAATGATAAAATTACCCAGGCTGTTTAACTGTTGGTCTTTTTTTAGATAGAAGAAAAAGCCAACAATAATCAATGGCAGGGCGATGATACTCATTTTTACCTTAAAACAGAGAATAGCAATTAACCAGATGGTGCCAATATTGGCACTCATGATGACGCTTATGGCTTCTGTTAGGCTTCCTTGATAATAGTGTCGCAGGCCTCTTTTATTAGGAAAAATGATGGATTATTTCTCGCTATCTCTAAAAACGTAAAAGTAGTTTAGTCCTGTATCGCCATGAATTTTTTGAAATTCTTTAACTACTACTTGTCCGTGTAGTAATATACCTGTCGTTCGAACGATGCGCATATTGGGAGGATTTAAATGAAATAAGGCTTGTTATCTGCTTGGCATAATAGGAGTGTTGAATTTGCCGATGGATCCAAATTTACTATTACACAACCAGATTAGTTCTCTTAGTAATTAAAATGGTATAAATCATAGCAAGCCATCTTCTCTAAGACGTTCAACTGAATTGTTATCAAGATTCATTTTTTCAGAAATGCCTGAAATGTATCACTATCGATATAAGATGGATACTGATCACTTATACATCTAATTGAAGCCCTTGTTATCACAACCTGACTATTTTGTGCTTCAAGAGCCTTGTCTAACCAGGAAATTCCTTCTTCGAGTTCGTCCATTGCAATACACACTCCTCTAATAGCAGGCTGATATTGTATGTCTGCCTTACCTTTGCTTAGCTCGATAAGTTTGTCTTTAGACTTGTTTGTCTTATCAAAATCACCTGAATGAGCATAGAGTCTGGCCTTGCACTGCAAAGTGATCGGAGAATCGGAGCCAAGAATACGTTCAATTTCTTCAATCTTCTCATCAGCTTGTGAATACTGATGATTGGAAACAAGGGCGAGATCACGGTAGTAGCGTGAGGCATACTGAGTCAACACATGCGGGCTATTAGGTGCTGAACTTAATGCCTGTTCGAATAAGGAATAAACTTTTTTTTCAATCCCAGGTTTGCCGCCCGGTATCTATAGCTTCGGTCATGAGTGCTTCAGGTTGTACGGGGTTCAGAGTTAAGGCCCTATGAAAGGAAACTCTGATAGTTGGTGAAATTTTCCAGTAAAGTTCAACAGTAGAATGCAATATTTTCAAATACGCGAGAAGTCCATAAACATCAGCAAAATCCGGATCCAATTCAATTGTCTTTTCCAACTCCTCCGCACCAGTATAGATAAAATCACGCTGTTCAGTTTGATATTTCTGCCGCCAGCGAAGATAATATTTGTAGGCCTCCAGGTTTGCCATATCCCTTACAGTTAGTTTTCTTGTTTCGTCAACCACGAATAATTCCAATCTTAACTGCGTAGCGACAGCTTGGGCTATTTCAGCCTGAATTGCGAATCTGATCTCCGTCCGTTCGTACACTTCCCTCCAATATGTGTCGAACACTCAGTTTTTCCCCGATATTCTTAATATCAATTTGTTTCCCTTTAAATGCAAAAGCGGAAGTTCTGACAGCAACACGAAGTTAAGTTATTTGCGTCAGAGCGTTAATCAGTTCCTCAGTAAGTACATCTCTAAAATAGTCGTCGTCCTTGTCAGAACTTAAATTAACAAGGGGCAGTACGACAACGAAACGATTCGTGTGACTGTCTTTCTTTTCCGAACTTTTTTCTCTTTCCGTCAGACTCGTCACAACTGGTGTTTCTACTGGTAAAAGCAGGGAATACCATCTTTTTGGAATTGTCCGTATGTAACGGCGCGCTTTTGCGATATCACCAAATAAAGTACACAGTTCAGAAATACATCGGGTCAAGACTTCATCTATTACTACCACATCAGTTCAAACACAGCTTAATAATTCTTCTCGTGTTACTACCTGCCCGGCTGATTTTGCCAGGCACAGTAAAACATCCATAACTTTGGGTTCACAACATGCTGTGAGTGGCTATTTCGTGTGATAGTTCCTGACAGGGGATAAACAGACCAACCACCAAGATGAAAACTTTGTTTGAGGTCAGTGATTTCGCATTCACTTTCTAAGTTCATTACGCTAACTTAAACTTTTTGCACACAATTTTCGATTGTTCCGAAGATTTTCCGAATAATAATTATGATTTTTTTAAAATTACGCTTATTCTAACAAGCTTTGTCCATATTTTCTGGTAATTTAATATTATTAAAGAGCCGCTTCCATATTGTCTTGATTTGTGTAATTACATAGATATCTGTGAGCTAGTTCTCATAATGAGAAATGTCAGAAGACATTAATATTGTTCCGTAAACCATCTCCAACTATTTGCGTTATCAGAGTTACCTAATTGATAAAACAATGGAGGAACAAATGAAATTTACAACTTACTTTAAAAATTATTTTGTTACTGATCTAGTTGTCATTGCAGTTATTTTTGGATTATTTGTAGTGTCAAACAAAGTGTTCGCACAAGATAATACAGGCAGACCAAGTGGCCGAAGGATATTTCAATATTTAGATAAGAATGATGATAGCGTACTAAACAAACGGAAAAATACCACGTAAAGAAATTAAAAGCACAACTCAATCATAATGATGATGGAAAGGTTGGTCCGCGGGAACGTAAGCGTGCTAAAGAAATACGTAGCCGTTTAGATCGTAATGAAGATTGACGGATTGGAAAAAGAGAGTGTCGTGCAGCAAGAAAGGTTCGGCAACGATAAAAAAGAATGCATATTTTAACACTAAAATAAGTGATGAGAGCGTAGAATCAATAGAGTGCTACCAAGGAAAATATGATGGATCTAAACCCGCCATATTTTTTGCTATATTAGAATTTAACTAATACATCGACCTGTATAACATCTTGTTTTACACCCAGAGCGTTATCTATATTGTAATAGTCCAGCCCAAATGTAAGGTTCTTCATTAAATCATAATTAAAGATAAACTCATGACCGTCAACACCGGTAAGGCCATCAAAGCGGTCAGAGTCAGGAAGAATATCCAGCCAGGCGTTTGCTTCTAAATCGACATAGATATACTTAAAATCCCAGGCACTTTTGCCAATTTTGAATCCTAGAGAGTAGCCAGTGTCTGCTGCAGTATCCGTATCAGTATTCTTCACAAAGTCAGCAAATAGTGCAGCTTCTGCACCACTACCGAATGCATTTTTAAGCCCTACTTCACCAGATAATGACATTGAATCAAATTGATAGTCAGTATTGCTCCCATCGGTGACGATGTCACCAAGGGCGTTTAGCTCGCTAAAACTATAGTATGTCCCAGCGACGGTGCCGTAGACATTACCAGAGCTAAACTTATGTCCCAATTGCCCGAACATCATATATGGATCGTCTTCTGAGCCACTATTTTCTTCCAGTACCCATAAACCGCCGTTAACAAAGGTCGTTCCCAGCTCATTGGGGCTGGTGTAGTTAACAGAAAGTCCCTCAGGATTAATGTCTGAATCCCACATTAAATCGGTGGTTTGCCATAGATAAGGTTTCCGTTTGAATTTGCCCGTTATAGCCACTAAATTGTCATTGAATTTGTATTGCGCGTAGTAGACGTAGTCAAGATTAATACCCTTGGCGGAAAAGGTTATGTCAAAAGACTGGTTTGTAGAACGTAAATCACCGCCGCCACTGGCAAGTCCGACGCTAACTTCCAGCTTGTCCAGAGGTTTAGTAATTACGGCTAGGTGATAGCGTATACGTCCACGACTTCTGTCTTCCGATCCATCTTTAATTTTCCATTCGTAACGTAGCCGCATGTCACCATTTAATTTGATCTTATTTGTCCATTCGGAGTTTTTATTGATAGTGACTATTTCTTCTTTTATTTCTTTTTTTACTAGCTGTTTTATCCCTTTCATTTGTTCATTTTCTGCCGTCGCTGTTTTGTATAGTAAGTTGCACTCAGAATTACTCAGGCTGTCGTTATCTCTCAAGATTTTTAGTAGTTCAAGCATAGTTTCACTGGTGGCAAGGGCTGGCGTAGATATAAGCAATATACTGGCGATTAAAAATAGTTCGATAAGTAATTTAGATTTGCCTCTGTCAAGCACGACAATTTTCCTGGATTTACTAGTGTATTGAAATTGGCTTTATTATACAGTTGCAATAAGACGGCAAGCCCACTAGACGATAAATATGTTTTTAAACATAAAAAAAATAATTGTCAGGCCAGCTCCAGCCGGTAAAGTAACCAGTCAGGAAGTAAAAATACTTACAACTACCATGAGATTAATTGCAGTAATATCTCTCGTCAGCCCTACACTGAGAACTGCACCAACCAATGTGTGGGTAGTAGATACTGGAATACCGGTTCCTGAAGCCAGTATCACTGCTGTTGCAGCGACAAGCTCTGCGGCAAAGCCACGTGCTGATGTCAAATCGGTGATCCTGGTGCCGACGGTTGCCATTACCTTGTAACCCAATGTCATTAAGCCAACGACAATTCCCGTTCCACCCAAGAATAATATCCAGGCTAGCGTAACAGATTTTTGTAGTACTTCACCCCACTATCGACTGCTGCTACTACCGCGGCAAGTGGATCTACTGCATTGGCTACGTCATTGGAACCGTGTGCAAGTGCCATTGCGCAGGCGGTAAAGATCATTAACACAGCAAATATACGTTCAACACTTTCGAAACGACTATATTTTTCATCATCCGGGTCATGTTTAATTCGAACAAGTAGGGACCTGACAAATAAGGCAACGACGGCATATAGAATACTTTCTTCACCATTTACTTGTAGGCCGACATATTTAAGCCTTTTAACCAGGGTAATCATGGCAATCATGAAGCCGGTAAAAAACATATAAACAGGCACATATTTTCTTGCCATGGCACAAGGATCTGCTGCATTAAGAATAAATTTTTGTACACTACGGATCAGTAAAAAGGCAATGGTTCCGGACAATAGTGGTGATACAACCCAACTTGCAACAATAGTACTGACTACGCTCCACTTTACTGTATCAACTTCGCCCACCACACACTGTGCAACAAATCCTACAATCGGCTCCTACGAAGTATGTGTTGTTGAGATTGGCAAACCAAGACTGGTTGACTAACAGTAACCAAATACCTGCAGGCTAATAACGCCGATAGCATGTCAAAAACCAGATACTCCGTGGCACCAGATAGTAACGAGGCATCAATAATCCCTTTCCGAATCGTCGATGTAACCTCACCACCAGTCAGGTAGATACCGGCGAATTCAAATATCATGGCGATTAATATAGCCTGTTTGACAGTTAAGGCACGTGGCCCTACCGATAGATGTTCCCATTGCATTGACAACATCGTTAGCTTCTACTCCCCAGGCCATGAAAAATCCAAAGACGCAGACAAGGATCAATAAGATCTGCCCATACTCAGCAATCAAAGACATAGTTCTATTCTCTTTATTATTATTAACGCGTGACGATGATTTGGATTTGATCTCCCGTTTTTTGAGCGCAATCGGCCAGGTTACCTATCCTTTTTATAATAGCGCAAAGAAATACAACATCTACCGGATGAAATTGATCCTCTATCGAATGCAGTTTTGAGTGGAGCAGGGTTCGCTGTTCATCGGTTTTCGATTCCAGCTCTTCGAGACGGAAAATCAGTTTTTCAATTAGATTGATCTCCCTACCGCCAAATCCAGTCTCGATCAACTCATCCAGTTCATCAATCATTTCTCTTGCAGCAGATGTAGTATCGATAATTATTTTAACATAATCGACGAAGGATTCTAACAACGCTGGTGGAATAAACATTTTTCATCCAGCATTAATCCAGTTATATCCTTACTGGTGTTGACAATTTGGTCTTGCCTGAACAGAAAACTAAGTAAGTCTTGGCGGGGAATTGGCATAAACAAACTCTTTGGGAGGTGTTGGCGGATCTATTTTTTCTCCTCATCAACACGATTCTCAATTCTAGTAATCTCCCAAAATTGTTTCTCTGCCTGCTCCTAATCTTCTACAATAACTGTCTAGATGAAAGGTAGAACATGTTGAGAGTACTCAACAACGTTATGCATGTGTTCCTGTAGAGATCTGATCGGTGAACGGCCAAACAAGCCAGCAAATGCACTTGTTGAAGACATAGTTGTTATTTTCTTAGTAGGGTTAGTTATAAAACGCTAGTTTAGGCGACATTTATAAAGAGAATATAAAGATTTAGTTAATTTTTTATAAGTATTGGAAATCTGTTTTTCCAAAAATTTACGGCGTGTAGATCTTAGAAGCGAGTAAAAAATAAGAGCTTACGATACAAACAAACTTAACCAAGGTCACTAGCTGAGATTTTTAGACTGTTTGTAGTATCGAGAATTGTCAAGAGCTAAGCAGGCAACGCACAATCCGCGCTTGAGTAATTTCTAGATAACTTCTAGCATTTCAGCGACGGTTGTAAACTTTTCACGGGGTTTACCTTTTTCTTTATCACGTTTAATCTCAATTGTATCTATTTTTTTCCAGTCTTCAAAGCTGACAGCTCTGATATCTTTCGGGCAATCATTATTATCAGCAGAGATTTCCCGATCACCAAGTTGTTCCATGTTATTCAACAGACAATTTACCGTTTCAACAGAATCACGGATGTTTATCCCTATCACTCCGCTGGGGCCACGCTTAATCCAACCACTTGTATACATGTCGCTGATAGCACTTCCGTCACTACCCAAAACCTGGCCATTCTGATTAGGAATAATGCCCTGTTTTTCATCAAACGGTACTCCATGGATCGCCACGTCATGATACCCGATACTACGGAAAACCAGTCCACATTCGATTTCTGTCAATCCACCTGTGCCAACCGTGTGTTGAGAAAAAGCCTCTCCTTCCAGCCTGTTGTGCTCCAGGATTATTTTTTCAACTCGTTCCTTTCCGGCTATTTCCTTGGGTGCTTTCAGAAATTTAAAATAGCATAAACGATGCTTGTCCATTAGCTCTTGTTTTGTCTGTGGACTGAATTCAAGTACATCCATATTGATTATCGAATGACAATCAGCCAGCATGTCAAGCTCTTTAAGCTTTTTAAGCTTCTTGCTGGAAAACTTTGCCGATGCTGTACCACCGCCCCCTGCCAACGATGCATATTTCCTTTATCTTGCTTTCAGCTAATGCGTCCAGTGCATGCTCAGCTATGTCTGTATGATCTTAGTTCATCTGCAGTTTTGGTAAAGATGCGAGCGACGTCTGAAGCGACATTGCCTTGTCCAATAATCACAGCAACTTCTTGTGACAGGTCAAAAGTAAAATCGCGACGCAGTATGGTTACCACAGTAGGTCTTCTCTGGGAACGCCAAGGCGGCGATCAGTTTGAGTTCCGCAGGAAAAGATTGTTGCATGGTAAGCCGCACGAATTTGCTCTACAAATATATCATGACCTACGTTAACATTTGCCAAAGAAATTGAATCCTTCTATTTTTGCGATTTTTTCATAGAGAATAATGGCGGTTTTTAATTTTGAATGATCTGAAGCAACTCCACTTCTTACCAGCCAGAATGAGGTAGGTAGACGCTCTAACATATTGACTGTTACTTCCAGATCCTTTTCAAGTAAGGCCTGTAAAAACCACTGGGGTCACTGCCGACGATGGCAACTTTTAAGGGATTTTGTTTCGAGCCTGGTTTATTCATAGTGACCACTTATCCGAAAAGAAATATAGACTATGCGTTTCGTTTTGCATGGACCGCTTCTATTTGTTTTTAAATGCCTTCTGGATCACAAAAACAGATACAATGTGCCAGGCAGGCATCAATACAAAATTCACAACCGGTACACAGGCCTTCATCCAGTATGACAATATTATCAGGTCGTTTGTGTATTGCTTCAAACGCACATACATCAGCACAAGGATACTCCAAACATTGGGTGCAGGCGTTAACATTAAATACAAATTCAAGCTCACCATTGACTTCCTTCGGTAGTTTATCCCTAAGAGAGATCAGTTTGACACCGATATCAACGTTGTTTTCCTGTTTACAAGCGACCTCACAGGCCTTACATCCCCAGCAGGATTCATGATCGATGATCACAGCATGTTGTGTTATTGTGTGTCTCCTCTAGTTCTCTTCTGGGTGAATTTTGCAGAGTAAGGTTCTGACGCTGGTTGCTCCCATTGCCGGATCACAGGACTCGTATGAATTATCAGTTAATACGTTAATATTTGATCTATTCCAGCCCTGACCTGTTTCTTTTTGTTCCGGATGTCATCAGGCATGCTGCGCACTGACTACCATGGGATCTACACCCTCAGTGAACTTGGCGGGCCCTCTATCTGACTTTTCCGCGAGGAGACTCAACTACCATCCAATCACCTTCTTTGATGTTATTCTTTTTCGCAGTTTCAAGGTGTATCTCGATAACAGGATCGGGCTGTAATTCACGCAGCCAAGGAACCTGGCGATTTTCCGTATGGAAGAATCCCGGTGAGCGGACACCGGTTATCAGAATATATGTGTATTTCTTTGCCATCTCAGGTTTACTGACCGGACTCTCTGCTACTTCTCTATATTGAGGCAAGGGATCGTAGCCCCATTTCTCTAGCAATATTGAGTACAGCTCGAATTTGCGAGTGGGTGTGGAAAAACCTTTTTTCCTATATTTCCATACTCCACTTCGCCTCTGGTATAGTCCATTTTTTTTTAAACTCCTGCTAGGTAATTTCCATCGACTTCAGAATATAATCCAGATCTCCTTCAAAGATATCCCACCAATACTCTTCCTGGCCAACACATTTTGCCGGGTCATTGAGCATTTCATGATCAGAGCGACACTCGCCAACTTGTATAACCTTACGTCGAGGCAAAATGTAACCATGTCGCTTCCAAAAGTCACCGAGGTAGTCCATTTCCAGCCAGGTGGAAGTGGGTAGAACGATGTCTGCCAATTCTGCCGTTGGTGTAATAAAGAAGTCGGCAACAGCCATAAACTCAACCGCTTCCAGGGCGTGACGGACTTCTTCTGCATTAGCTCGCATCATGAGCGGATTCGAGCTGATAAAAAACATCATTTTTACTGGATAATGTTTTTCTTCCAGCACGGCACCCCAGACGGCCTTGGGGTTGCTAATGGCGAAATTACCCGCCAGACGAAAGCGGTCACCACCCAGGCGTTTCGCCTTCTGTTCTTTTGATAGAAGTTTATGCGCACCGAATTCACCAACGTTGCGGATCTTTGGCGTCCTGAATAGTACCTGCCATCCTCCCTTGTCGATATTACCAGTGATCCCCATTAAGGCAATGGCACGGTCATTGTCTGCGCAATTGATCTGCTGTTCAATGGCAACACGCCGCACTGTATTCCCGCTGGTTTTGAGGTAGCGAACATGCGTGCAGCATCTCTGATCTTATCTTCAAGAATCCAGGTAACCTCTGATACTTTATCTACTGGATACTCGTTGACTCGCTTAACGAAGGGCTCACAACCATGAGCATAGTTTTCGACAAATTCCTTGTCGTATAGATCTTCGTTGACTATCACATTGAGCGCCCCCAATGCCAGCACACTGTCGGTACCGGGTCGTAGTTGTAGCCAGATATCAGCACGTGCAGCGAGACGGGTAAGCCTGGTGTCATCAACAATAATCAGTTTGGCGCCTGTATCGATGGCTGCAGACAGGGCTTCACCCTTATATTCATCAGAATTCTCTATTATCAGATTATTTCCCATGCCACGATATATTTGGGATTGTTTTCGTAGTCGACTATAGGATTGGAGCCATAAGTTATTACGCTGGTAGCAATGCGCGATCCGTAGCAGAGGTGCCCGGCTGTTAGTACATTTGGGGTGCCAAGTAAATTAGTGTATCGATAGATGGCAGCCTCGTTTTCCCTGCCTGTTCCATATCCCATGACGACGGACTCAGCATCAAAGTTTTTCTTATAGTCGAGGGTGTCGCTCAGCTATGGTATTCAGTGACTCATCCCAGCTGATGTGTTCCCACTTGCCGCTGCCTTTAGGAGCAACTCTTTTTACCGGACATTTCAGTCTGTCCGGATGATAGGCAAGCTGCGCGAAAGCAATTTCCTTGCTGTAGAGAGTGCCATGGCCAACGGGGGATTCCGGATCGTCGCCGATTTTCGCCACCTTACCATCTTCACATATAAATTAAGGCGCCACAACCACCGTGACACATTCGACAATGGCTCTTAACAACAGAATCAAATCCATAAGTCTTCATTTCCTTTTCAATATTAGAGTACGCAAATTCGTACCATCGCCGGAACCTCCTGATGCAATATAGTTTTAGTCAAAGTCTAATGTGTAGTGGCGATGACGGGCAATGGAAAAATACGAGAGTTTCAGGTAATTATTTACATTTCTACATGTCATTTCCCATTTCAGTTTGTTTGCTATGGAATTTGTAATCTTACGGTACAATTGTTGTGAACTTTTTAAATACTTTACTGAAGCACGCAGGATCTTTGCAGTCAAGTGCGTAAGCTATTTTTTTTACAGAGTATGCGGTGAATTTAAGATAACGTTTTGCTTCGAAAATGATTCTTTCTTCTACAACTTGTTTCGCCGGTTTGCCGACAAGCTGCCTGGTGATTTAAAAGAGCTGGCGGACAGGGAGGTTTAATGCCTGAGCGTAAAAACTCATGTGATGTTGTGTTTTAAAGTGCTTTTCCAAATGAGTAATGAAATCTCTGAACATACTTCCCTGATGACTCGGAGAATTCGTTTTGTTCTGCGATACCATTCTTAATGTACGTTCCAGTTTTATCAGCAAGATCTGCAGCATGCAACCTAACACAGCATGTTTTCCATATTTACCTTTCTGCATGTACTCAGAAGCCATCTGGCCAAGTAAAAGATTAAATTCTTCAACTTCTGTCTTGTTGATCTACAAGATGTGAATTGTATTTATGTTGTTGAATATCGTAAGTTGCGAAGATTGATCTTCTGTCGAGTAAGGCTCCGATAAGAAATCGTCGGCAAAACCAACTACATAACCATTTGTATTGGTACATTCAAAAAACTGATAAATCTGCCCCTTTGCAATCAGATAAAATGTTTCCGGATATATCTGTAAAACTTGATCATCAATGATATATTTTCCAACCCCGGATTTAATCCAAATTAATTCCTGGAAATTATGTTGATGTGGTGGTTCAGGTAATTCACTGACGGCGCTAGGATAGGTGAAGGAGTCCAGTGATCTAATGCGAAATGACGCCAGACCATGGGATAGCGAATCGATCGTTTGAATATTATTTTTCATTATCATTGTCGACAAGCTAAGAGGGTTCGAAAAAACTTCAGTTGATGAATTCGTGCCATTGTTGATGCAACCATGTTAAAGAATGAGGACTGAGTTTGCTCACAATTTTATAAGAATGTAAATAAAAAACCCCCAGCCTTACGTCTACTGATATCCTCGAATATGGCAAGGAAGTAGCGACATCGTTATCTTCATTTGATCTTAGAATTCAGTAAAAATTAAATTTGTCACAACAAGCCGCCAGCTTCAAGCAGGTAGCGGTCAAGAGTTTCTTTTACTGCCTGCCTGTTTTGCTCGTTCTCTATTTTCCTCTGCTTCAGAAGCAGTCAGTGCTACTATTGGATTTGAAAAGCCATTGTCTCGTAAGGTTTTTGTCGCATCAAAGCCACTCATATTAGGCATATTTAAATCCATTAACACCAAATCGTGATTTTGATCCAGGCATGTGCTTGCCGCTTCATTTCCATCAGAGGCTGTTATCAGTTGGTAGCCGGAATCCTCAAGTATCAATTTAATCAGTTCAACAATATCTTCATTATCATCAGTCAATAACGCAGTCTTCACAGCAAGCCTTCAGAAATTGCCAGGGTCGTAGTTACTACCTTATTCTGATCAGTACGCTAAATAATAACGTACTCGCGTCAATTCTTCTGCATAGAATTCTTAAATCGTAATTAGCCCTCGGGAAAGAGACATGTATCGAGTAAAAATAAATTTAACCTTAAAAGATTGAATTTATTTAGTCTTTATCGCTTATTTTTTCATATACTTTAATCCGAGACTAACGCTTAGTTCCCCATATAACATGAGGAGAAATATTATGGTAGGGAAAAAATCAAAAACAGTTGCAAAGAAAAAAAAAACGGCCACGGTGAGGGCGGATAAAGATAATAAGCAGCCAAAAACAAAGCAAAAAAAAATAAGGGATAAGGATTATGAAACAGAGCTAGATAGACTACAGATCGAACTGGTTAAGTTGCAGGAGTGGATTAGACACAAAGAACTTAAGGTTGTAGCTGTCTTCGAAGGACGTGATGCTGCTGGTAAAGGTGGTAGCATCAAGCGTATTACCCAGAGTTTGAGTCCTCGTGTTTGCAGGGTTGTGGCATTACCGGCGCCAACGGAGCGTGAGAGAACTCAGTGGTATTTTCAGCGATACATTCAACACTTGCCGGCAGCCGGCGAGATGGTTCTTTTTGATCGTAGCTGGTATAACCGGGCCGGTGTTGAAAAAGTAATGGGTTTTTGTAGCAATGAAGAATACAGTGACTTTCTACGCTCTTGTCCCGAGTTTGAACGCATGCTGGTTCGCTCAGGGATTATATTGATTAAATACTGGTTTTCAGTAAATGATGATGTGCAGGAACGGCGTTTTCAGGGACGCATCTATCATCCAACCAAGTATTGGAAGCTGAGTCCGATGGATCTACAGTCACGTTCTAAGTGGTTGGAGTATTCAAGAGCAAAAGATGAGATGTTTGTCCATACCGATATTAAACAGGCACCTTGGTATGTGGTAAATGCTGATAACAAGAAACGGGCGAGGTTAAATATCATTACCCATTTGTTGAGTATAATTGATTATGAGGATCTGTCACCAGAGCCCATAGTGTTACCACCGCGCCAGGATGATAAAGGCTACATAAGACCACCTCTAACTGATCAGACATTTATTCCAGAAGTATTTTGATTGGTAGTCATGTATAAATAAATCAATAAGCCTTTGAAATTGAGTCGAACTAATTCCAACTTGAACAATCAGCCGCTGGCATCAGCAGGGATGCTAGCGGCTGATTGTTATCTGGCCATAAACGACTCATCATATTCATGGTGCGGAACGTGCAAGATACCTTTTGTTGGAAGTTCTGGCTTGAATGCGTCACGGCAACCTTCGCAGATGCCGGCCAATCGACCGCCGGAAGCATTGAATATTTTTTGGTCTTTAGCCTCGATAGCAGCGAGGGATTGCTTGATCTCTTCAATCATCTTATTAATCCAGTCCTGATCAGCGGATCCGGCACCCCATCTTTAGAGAAACAAGTGTACCAGAAGTTAGTAACTCAATAGCGTATTGTTGAACGGTAAGTCAGTTGCGATCGGCCATTGTCTCAGCTTCACCCGTCCCCAGATCTCATGCGCAGCCCAGTCAACAATTGCTACCATCATTGCATTAAGACTGGTTTGCATCATTATAAACTTTTGGTCGGTGACCTTTGGCTCCGCAGCGCTCACTGATATTGTATTAACTAAAACGATTGTGAACAAAGCTATCAGCAGAGTTCTTGCCTTTTTATTACTCTTGTAAGATTGTTTCATCGTTTCCTCTCCTATACGGATATACGGACTTTTGATCTTTTATTGAAGACAAAATCAATGCTAACTATGTCTTGCAAAGATTGTTTTGATTTGAAGCAATAAGACACCAATAAAATACACATGCTCATGGTGTTGGATGCTGGATTTTCATGAAGAAAGTTCTAGAATAGAAGTAGTGGAATCAAATTGAAATTTCACTGATATAATTGTACAAGACTAATTTCACAACCGCGGTTGAACAGTAGCCAATGCAAACTAACACTGGATTAGTCAGGAAAGCACATTTTCTGGGTAACAAGATCCGCACACTACGAAAGCGTAGTAACCTGACGCTAGATGATTTATCAGTTCGCTGCGTTCAGATTGATGCAGAAACTGCTCCATCGATTTCTTATCTATCGATGATCGAGACCGGTAAACGTGTTCCCTCGAAGAAAATGTTGCAACTCTTCGCCGAGATATTTCAAAAAGAGCTTGACTGGTTTTTAGATGGTGATCCTGAGCAGGTTAAAGCAATACCGAATAGTCAAACCGCTGGCGGCCTGGCGGGTATACCACTTGAACCTGAGTTTCTTTTTTCATCGGAAATACTACGCATCGCAATACCCGAATTGCTAGCACAAACAGGTACCAGTGGTCGGCAGTTTGCTCATTTATTGATCCGTGCCTATCAAGAGTCCCATCGAAATCGCTTTCCCGCCCTGGAGCGAGCAGCAGAAGAAGTCGGAAATAAAAAATTTCCTCTACAAATTCAAGACTTGTTTGACATGTGTAACAAACAAGGACTCAAAATTAAGTGGTTCGAAAAAGATCCCTTAGTGAATCAGGAAAGCCAAGCAGGGACAGTGCGAACATTAGTGCGCTCATTTTTTGAATCTCCCAATACTATATATATAAACCGTTGCCTTGAACTTCAGCCTGAGCGCTTACGCTATGATTTAGCCAGTCATATAGCACATAAAGTATTACATGATGGTGATGGTTTATGTTCATTAAATGCGGCAGGTAGTGGTTCGCTTAGCTCAACCGTCTTCGAAAGTTATACTGCTGTTAACTCAAAAGATATTTTGTATGCATGGCGGGATTTTGAATGTAGCTTTTTTGCTGGGGCTTTGTTATGTCCGAAATTACCCTTCAAACAATTCCTGACTAAGAATGCTTATGCAATTAATTCAGGCGAAAAACTCAGTTTAACTCATTCGGTAGTGATGCGCCGTATGACTGCAGTCTCACCTTACGAACATTGGCATTACTTTGATGCCTATCCACCTGGAATATTACAAGCTGTATATCGCGGTAATGGGATACCATTGCCCTGGGGTAATATGCGCACTGCATCAGACCCATGTCCGCATTGGGCAGTATTTAGAATTATTAGTGATACAAGCTACGTACCAACTGCACAAATTTCAATTCTAAAAAAAGAGGACGAGTCTAGTTTATATTGTTGTGAATCAATAAAAACAAAAGATGCGGCAGGAAATGAACATGTAGTTTGTGCTGGAATCGATATTGCGCCGGCGTTAGAGACACATGGTATTGATTCAAATGACGTAATTGGTCCGATAGAAAGTGCTTGTCAACAAAATGGAGGATCGGCAGATATTCCGGATTTGGAAAAGCAGCAGATACTTAGCATTGCGAAGATACTAAATATTGGTTGGATAAAAGATGGTTTGGATACGGAAGCTAAAATTATTTGCCCGCGTAGTACTTCCTGTCCACGCGAACCAGCCTGTGTAGAAAGTGCAGTAGGTGATAACCAGCATTGGCACGACGAAATCAAAGCGCAAATCATCAGAAATACTTAATTAACGATTAATAATTAACAGGATCTATAGAATAACAATACACTCACCCCCATTAATTCTTAACATTTAACGCACTGATTTACATAAATCATAATTATTATCCAATATTCTTTTTTTGTTCTAGTTACTTGATCCAGATCATGACCGCTTAAGACGCCTTATTCACTTTAAATAATGATATGTCCGCGATAAAAAACTGAATTGTCAATCGCGCTTAGTGCCGTTCGCGTAGGTCTTAAGGCTGAAAAGGAGTACACAAAATGAAGAAATTTTCAACATTAATTGTATTGATTTTTGTGGCTATTCTATCCACCCATCTCTATACACAGAGTGAAGCTAACAAGCCACCAAGGGTTTCCCATATTGTTTTGTTTGATTACAGTGGTAAAGAGGCAGCTTTGGTAAAGCATTTTAAACAAAAGCAATCCGTCTACGTCACCATAAATCCAGAAGCAAGAATGCGTTTGTACCATGATAAAATTCACGGTGGTGTAATTGGTCGCTATCGCATTCAAATTTACTGTCCCAGTATTGCATATTTTGGTCAGACACAGAATAGTGAACTGTGACAACTGTTGCAGAAAAGAAGAGGTAAATCTATCACCAGATTATATCATGGCTTATCTACGCTTCTTATTTCTGCTTCTTCCTGAATCTTTAATTCAACAGTCTGTAATTTAGGAGTCATAGTTAAGGCAGGAAATTAAAGAGAACTGTCAACCTGCAGGGTCTACATTAGTCAGAGTTGGCGCTCGCTCTGTTTGGATGAGCCAAGGTGCATTAACATAGCTTACTAATTGATACTTGACGAAAATATTCAGACATGGGACTGTGTCGCTTTCCGATAATCACTATTATCGGACTCAAGACAGTGGGTATATATGAAAGCATGGTCTGGTCTCTTTACTCTGGCGCTACTAGTAAGTGCCTGTTCAGGTATAAACAACACAGCAAACGAAACATTGAAAAATAGTAGTACTACTCAAAGCGGTGACAGTGAACCCAATCCTCTGATCACGCCTAGTCCTTTATATTTCAACTATCCTCCTTTCGATAAAATAAAGGATTCTCATTTTACCCCTGCTATGGAACAAGGGATGAAAGAACAATTGGCTGAAATAGAGGCTATTGCTAATCAAAGCGCAGAACCGAGTTTTGAAAACACGTTGGTTGAGATGGAGAAGTCCGGGCAGTTATTGAATCGGGCTGGCACAATTTTTTATTCACTGATTTCTGCTCACACTAACGATGCCCTGAATGCCATTGAAGTTGCTATGGCACCTAAACGATCTGCGCACAAGGATAAGATACTGCTAAATTCAAAACTGTTTGCTCGTGTTAAAAAGCTCTATGAACAACGAGAAAACCTCAATTTGGATGCAGAATCAAAGCGTTTAATTGAAAAACAATACAGCGAGTTTGTTCGTGCCGGTGCGCAGCTGTCAGAAGCCGATAAAGAACGACTAAAGGCCATCAATGCCCAGCTCGCAGAGTTACAAACCACCTTCAGTCAAAATGTTCTAAAAGAAGTCAATAGCCTGGCCATTATTGTAGACAGCAGGGAAGAATTATCTGGTTTAAGTGAAGCAGAAATTCAGGGTGCTGTCGATGAAGCTGAATCAAGGGGTCATTCGGGGAAATTTGTTATTCCTTTGCTTAATACCAGCGGCCAACCTTACTTGTCTACTTTGGAAAATCGAGATTTGCGTAAACGAATCCATCTTACTTCTCTATCTCGTGGAAGTCGAGGCGGAGAGTTTGATAACTGTAGTGTATTAACTGACACAATGCGCCTGCGGGCAGAGCGTGCTCAATTATTGGGGTATAAAACTCACGCAGACTACATCCTCGAAGATCAAACTGCACAAACAATTGAGGCAGTAAATGAAAGACTGGCTCAACTCACACCAAAAGCAGTTGCCAATGCAAAAAGAGAGGCGAGTGATTTACAGGCAATGATAGAAGCGGAAGGGCATGACTTTAATTTGGCCTCATGGGATTGGGCTTATTACGCAGAAAAAGTCAGGCAGGAACGTTACAATTTTGATAATTTTCAACTACGCTCATACTTCGAATTAAATAACGTACTACAAAATGGGTTATTTTTTGCCATGAATAAAGTCTATGGCCTGACATTCAAAAAACGCTTTGATTTGCCAGTCTACCAGGATGATGTACGTACATTTGAAGTCTTTGACAAGGATGGATCCCCACTGGCACTTTTCATTGCTGATTATTACGCCCGTCCATCCAAGCGAGGCGGTGCATGGATGAATGCATATGTTTCCCAGTCCGAATTAATGGGGAACAAAACCGTTGTTGCCAATCATTTGAATATTCCCGAACCGCCGGAAGGGGAGCCAACTTTGATGACATTTGATGAAGTGACAACTATGTTTCATGAGTTTGGTCATGCCATTCATGAAATGTTTTCAAAGGTACATTATCCTTATTTTTCTGGCACAAACGTACCGAGAGATTTTGTCGAGTATCCATCTCAGGTTCACGAAATGTGGGCAATCTGGCCAGAGGTACTGAAAAATTATGCTGTGCACTACAAAACAGGAGAAGCAATGCCCACTGAGTTGCTGGATAAGGTACTGGCAACGCAAAGATTCAATCAAGGATTTGCTACTATAGAATACTTGGCGGCTTCATTGCTAGACCAGTCATGGCACCAGCTAAGTCCGGAACAGGTTCCTGATGCAGACGGACTACTGGAGTTTGAAGCTAAGACTTTGCAATCCGCTAATGTGGCAATGGAAAGTGTCCCTCCGCGATATCGCAGTACTTACTTCTCCCACATTATGGGAGGATATTCTGCCGGATACTACTCTTACATATGGAGTGAAGTACTGGATGCAGATAGTGTGGAATGGTTTAAGGAGAACGGCGGTATGTTACGGAAAAACGGTGATCACTTCCGTGAAACCCTGTTATCCCGTGGTGGTAGTGTGGATGCTATGACTTTATTTAAAAACTTTCGTGGTGCTGAACCAAATGTACAGCCGCTGCTGGAGCGACGAGGTTTGAACCAAATAGATTTTAGTCAAGAACGATGATCGTACTAATTTAGTTAAAAGTGAGTCTTAGCCTACACAATCAATGGCAAGCTAATACGAAATATTGAACCATTACCTAAAGCACTTTCCACTGCAACATGGCCGTGGTGTTTAATTGTGATGCGTTTGACGATGGAGAGGGCCAAGCCAAGTTCCACCTGCTTGCTGGGAGTGTGCTTTGTCCGCCCGATAGAACCGTTCGAAGATCCGGTCTTGTTCCTCCGGCATTATCCCAATACCGTCATCTTCTACTTCGATGGTAGCCAGGCCTTTGTCGCTTGATAGTCGGACAATAGGTCTTGTTCTTGTGTATAACTGATAGCATTGTCGACCAGGTTATCTATAAGTTGCGCCAGGGATTTAGCGTTGTCGAGTATCATAACTTTGTCATCAGGGCATTGAATATTGAGAGAGATTCCTTTCTCTTCAGCGATTGCTTGTAATATTTCATAGCTAACAGTGACAGTTTCAACCAGGTTAAGCGGTTTGAATTCATCCGGTTGCTCAGATTCCAGTCGCGACAAGACCAATAAATCTGAAGTCAAATGCGATAATCGGTATGACTGGTCAAGGATTTTCTTTAAGAAGCACTGTCGGGTTTCTTCATCTACCTCTCTGTCATCAATCAGAGTTTTGGCAATGGCATGTATTGCCGTAACCGGAGTCTTGAGCTCGCGGGAGACATTTGTAACGAAATCCCGACGTACAGTTTCCAGCATATGCAGCTCTGTTACATCAAGTAGGACAATGACAACGCCCATCTAACTGTTTCTGATCGGAACCTTTTAGTGCCGCGGTATAAAGATTGAAACGTCTTGGCGGTGAATTCAGTTTCAGTTCACTTTGTATGACACTTTGCGAATGCAGACTTTGCTTAATTGCGTCGTTAATGACATCAGCACTGATAACTCCTGAAAGCAATTTGTCAATACTCTCGTCAGACTCCGAGCCTGTCATTTCACATGCAACATGATTAACATGAATGATGCGTCGCTGGTGATCAATGGCTATCACGTCTTCTACCATTCCTGTCAGGACCGCTGCCAGTTTATTTCTGTCTATGTGATGGCATCCATTCGCTATGCAGCCATTCGTGCAAGCTCGTTTAAGGCTTTTGCCAGATCACCTATTTCATCCTGTCTGTCTATTTCGAGCTGTTGACGGAAGTCCCCAGCCGATAATATTTTTGACATTCCTGTCATTTGCCTTGGTGGTTGGGTAAAACTACGAGCAAACCAGTAGCCTGATATGATAGCAGTGATAGTTGTTACGCAAGCGGCCAAAATAACAACATTCCGAAGACAGGTAAGTCGTTGATCAACCAGGGCAATGGGCAGAACGACACGTATATATGCCTGTAGTCCATTATTGTCAATTGATAAAGCAAGATAATGCATGGGTTTTACTAATGTCCTGCTATAGCGTGTGCCCATTCCCATAGTTTGTTTGCCTGCTTGTACTACTTCTTGGCGCATACGGTGATTATCCATAGCCTTCGGATCTTTATCGGAATCTGCCAGTACGGTTCCGTCAGGCACTATGACTGTTGTCCGCGCATCATTTTTTGGCCTAAGCGTCCTACTAATTTTTGCAGCTTGTCCTTCTGCGTTGTGCTTGCCGTGGTAGATATGCTTTGTCTAAGCATATTAGCCTGATTTTTAAGAGTGTTATCCATTTCTCGCAGACTGTCTTGCTGCATCTGCCTGGCAATCATTAGACTAACGATGGTCATACTGAATAAGATGACAATAATAAAGCCGAAAAAGAGTTTCAGAAATATTCTGGAACCGAGCGTATTTCTTTGCTCATTAATCATAACTATCACTAATCCGATAACCGACGCCACGTACAGTCTCAATAAGGTTTCGTTACGTTCCTAATGTTTTGCGTATAGCACGGGTATGCACATCAATATTTCGGTCCAGAACGATCACATCTTCACCAACAGCATCATGTAATAATTGCTCCCTGGTGAACACCAGGACAGGTTGTGATGTCAGTTTAAGCAGCATACGAAATTCCGTATTAGTCATACTTAGTGCTTGATTATTTAGCCGTACAACAAATTGTTCCGGATTAATCGCAAGTTGTCCGATTTCGATACGTGTTGTTGAACCCAAACTATCGTTTTCGACGGCCCTCCGCAGCATTGCCTTAACCCGCATCATTAACATTTTTGGACTAAAGGATTTTACCACATAGTCATTTGCACCAACTCCCAGTCCAAGAACAACATCACTTTCCTCTTCCTTTGCTGTAACCATAATGATGTGTATTGCTTTAGTAAGCTGGTCACTTTTCAATATTCAACAAAGTTTTATGCCACCAAATCTTGGTAGCATCAAGTCCAGCAATAATAAATCAGGTATTTCATCCTGGATCAGAACCAACCAAGAATTACCACCTGTAGCTAATGAGACCATGAACCCTTCTCGAAGTAGATTGTGTTCAATCACTACCAGAATATCCGTTTCATCTTCCACAACAATGATATGTTTGGGTTTTATTTCGATTTTCTCTTTAAAAAAATATGAGCTTATTTAAAAATGATGATAAAACAGCTATTGCTTGAAAAACGCAATATATTGAGAAATATTTTATGCAACAATCTCGATTACCATAAATTGAATATCAAGCAAATAGTATCTTCTTACAAACTGTCATTAATACGGGAGCTGAACTATAGATATTTACGGAAGATGTATAAAAGAAATGCATGTATGATGCGAATGCTAATTATTTTTAGTAATATATATTACTAAAAATAATTAGCATTAACTTTGTATTCAGAAGCAAAATTGTGGCTTTACTTGCTATTCATCAATCGGTAATTCAGCCATGTTAATGTATTAGAAGAGAACAACTAGAGACCAATTATATGGATACGGTGAATCTTGAAAATCCAAAGTTCTATATCAATCGTGAGCTTAGCTTACTTGAGTTTAATAGAAGAGTCATAGAGCAGGCTAAAGATGAAAGTGTGCCCTTGCTGGAAAGACTAAAGTTTCTTTGTATTGCCGGCACAAATCTTGATGAGTTTTTTGAAATCCGGGTAGCAGGGATTAAACAGCAGGTAAAATACCACTCTGCGCAAATGGGCCCTGATAATATGAGCCCCTCTGAAGTATTGGTGCGGATTAGTGAAGTAGCTCATGAGTTGGTTAAGGAACAATACCGAGTGCTAAACGATATCATCGTACCGGAATTAGTCAAGAAGAAAATCAGAGTAAGGCGTAGGGCTGACTGGAAGCCAGCGACAAGTCGTTGGATAAAGCGCTATTTCGATAGCAGCGTACGACCAGTATTAAGTCCAATAGGCCTGGATCCTGCTCACCCATTTCCAAGAGTCCTCAACAAGAATCTCTATTTCATCATTTCTCTTGAAGGTAGAGATGCTTTTGGTCGGGAGGCTGAGCAAGCAATTATACAGGCGCCACGGTCATTACCCAGGGTTGTTTATATTCCACAGAAACACTCTTCCGGACAACATGATTTTGTCCTGCTATCGTCCATGATCCACGCCCATGTCAGAGAATTATTTCCAGGCATGAAGGTCACAGGCTTTTATCAATTTAAGGTTACTCGCGATAGCGATCTGTTCGTTGATGATGAAGAAGTTGATGATTTATTGCGTGCTTTGGAAGGTGAATTACCGTCCAGACGTTTTAGCGATGCGGTTAGACTGGAAGTAGCGAAAGGTTGCCCGAACGAGTTGACGAATTTCCTGCTACAGACATTTTCTCTGGATGAAAACGATCTCTATGAGGTAGAAGGGCCGGTAAACATTAGTCGCTTACTTGCTGTTCATGATCTGATAGACAGGCCAGAATTAAAATTTAAGGGTTGTCTTCCAGAAATACCTCCAAGGTTAAGAAAAAATACTAATGTATTTGAGGCCTTGCGTAATGGTGACATCCTCCTCCACCATCCTTTCCAGTCGTTCGCCCCGATTGTAGATTTTTTGCACCAGGCTGCTATTGATCCCAATGTACTTTCAATCAAGCAAACTCTGTATCGAACCGGTGATGAATCAGCGATAACTGATTCCCTAAAGGAAGCTGCTAGGACCGGTAAAGAAGTGACTGTAGTCATTGAGTTAAGGGCAAGGTTTGATGAAGAGGCCAATATAGAGCTGGCTAATGAATTACAGGAAGTAGGTGCCCACGTGGTTTACGGGATCGTCGGGTATAAGACTCATGCAAAAATGATCCTTGTCGTTCGTCGGGAGGGTAGAGTATTGAGACGCTATGTTCACCTTGGCACAGGAAACTATCACACTCGTACAGCCAGACTTTATACAGATTATGGATTGCTAACATGTGATAAAGCAGTTGCAGAAGATGTTAACAAGCTCTTTCACCAGCTAACCGGTTTAGGGCGCGTAAGTAAGTTAAAGAAATTGCTACAATCACCTTTTACCTTACACACGAGCATACTTGGTTTTATTGAGGATGAAACAAAAAACGCACTAGCGGGCAGGGAAGCCAGAATCATAGTCAAAATGAATGCTTTGGTTGATGTTGAGATTATTCGAGCCCTGTACCAAGCTTCCCAGGCAGGTGTGAAGGTTGATTTAATTATCAGGGGGATCTGTTGTTTACGCCCTGGGATAAAGGGAATTTCAGATAATATTCAGGTTCGTTCAATAGTTGGTAGGTTCCTGGAGCACACGCGTGTAAGCTACTTTCTACATGGTGGGGAAGAGTTATTGTTTTGCTCCAGCGCAGACTGGATGCCAAGAAACCTTTATCATCGTATTGAAGCTTGTTTCCCAATTGAAGAGAAACGACCGCATACACAGATAATTAAGTATGGTTTGTTGAACTATTTATCAGATAACAGTCAGGCCTGGGTGTTACAAGCTAATGGGGTATATAAGCACAGTAAGCCAGAAAGTGTCAGAATTCGATCTGCGCAAAATGTACTAATTCAACATCATTGCAATTACTCTTAGCTAAATTTTATATGTAAGGCCTGTGTTCGGTCGTTAGTTTTTATGGTTTTTATAAATTACTAATTATTATTTCTTAATAAGACAATTAGGCTTTAATCTTTTTGATTTAGAAATAATTTAGTGTAAAGCAAGTTGTTGCCAGATAGTTTTTTTTATTTCCAGATCCTCTTTGGTAAGAGGATATTTGCTCAACCATTCATCGTGGAATTACAAGTTCAGACTATTATTTTTAATAATTATTTTGAATTCAGGAAAGGCTGAATAAGAGCGGCTTCGGTTTAGTAATACAGCGAGCCTAAGAAGTATAGATAAGCGCTTTAATTTTAACGATCCCTTTTCCTGCAAAAATACATCTTCATTGCCGGGGAATTTACGACGGTGGGATCGTGCCAAGGCCGTAAGGTACATTTGCTTCTGACGGGAAAATCCAGGTAAGTCAGAGTTAGTCAATAAATAGGCCCCCTTGCTTATGGTATTGCGCATGCGTAATGGACAGGCTTATTTCATGTACGTTTGTCGCCCAACACAATATTTTTAAATCTGATTTTTTTGCTAGTCCTCACTGCTCTTTTACATTACTAATTAGTTGATCAACAGTTCAACTAACCAGGTTTGTCTGTTCAGTCTCAACATTGTAGCGTTACATAAGGTTTTGATAGGTTCCGTCTCTTGTATCCTGATTGTGTGTGCGGCCAATCAGGCCATGGATTAGCCCTTCTCGCAATGCGTCATCAGATATGGTCAGCCTTTTTATTTTTAAAGCCTCAAAAACACCGTATAGTACGGCAACACCTCCAGCAAAAACTGGTTTGTGTGCTTCAGATAAGCCTTCTAAATTGATTAGTTCTGTATTGCCGAGTTCAATCAACTTGTTCTTTAATTTGTCGAGGAAATCTGAAGTAATACCGTCATCACCACAATTATTATTTTTTATCGCGTCATTAATACTAAGAATTGTTCCAGACAAACCAATTGCTGTATCCCAGCCCATCTTGGTGTAGCTTGCCTTAATTGATTTCAGCTCCTGCCTTGCAAATAAGATGGCTTTACGCGTTCTTTTTGTATTCACTTCATCTTTTATGGAAAAAGCGCAGACTTGCATTGACACAACCCATATATAAACTTTCCATTTGCAGTGGCTCAAAGTCACGACCGATAACCACTTCAGTACTATCATCGCCGATATCTATTACCAAACGTTTGTCTTTTTTATTGTATATAGAGTTAGAAACACCGAGATACATCAGTCTCGCTTCTTCCCGTCCAGAGATAATTTCAATAGGAAGATCTAATGTCTGTTGGACCTGGCGTAAGAAAACCGCACCATTATGCGCTTACCCCAGAGTATTGGTTCCTACTGCGCGAATGTTTTCTCGTAGAATTTCCTTGACTCGCTGACCAAAGCGTTGCAAACAATCTATAGCTCTTTCCATGGCCTCTTTGCCGAGGATATTGTTGTTATCGAGTCCTGATGTTAACCCGATCATTTTCTTAAGTCGATCGACTACCTGCGGGTTATCGTCACTATAATTGGCTACAATCATATGAAAGCTGTTAGAACCTAAATCAACAGCGGCAAAAGAATCGCGGGCTACAGATTTCATTGGGCAGAAAATATAGTATTGTTCTCATGAGTAACCATAAACTAATCATCATGCGTCATGTAAGGTCAGATTGGACTTCTGACACAAAAAATGATTTTGGCAGGCCACTTTCAAGTCGCGGCAAAAGGGATGCCCCACGGACTGGACAATGGCTTAGTGACAAAAGACTTATTCCAGATACGTTTCTGAGTTCACCAGCCCTAAGGGCAAAACAGACAGCCATTCTAGTAGCGAAAAACCTTGATTTTCATGAAAAGGATCTAAGCTGGGACGATCGAATCTATGAGGCATTGTTGCAGGAATTACTAGCAGTTATCGATGAGGCCTTGTATTTGGCAGATTCAATAATGCTGGTGGGTCACAACCCTGGCCTTGACTCGTTATTAACATATTTATCCATCGGCCCCTTGAAACTTAATGCTAATGGAAAGTTGATGACTACGGCAGCTGTTGCTGTGTTTGATTATGGTAAAGTAAAGGTTCTGTACCAACTGCTGAATCTAGTGGGTCTTTGTAGGCACTTGTGTGGCCTTAAGGAGTTAGGATAAAACTAATTATTAATATTTCCATTACTTCATAGATGCACGTTCTTGTGTAGTAATCAATTGTTAATAGTTAGCTAATAACAATTAGATATTTATTTTTCTGCAACGATATAGGCGACCCAGCCGGCATCAGCATCCCCTTCTTTAGTCTGTGTGAAGATACCATTGCCATCACCATCTTCTTCGTCACCTTCCCAGTAGACAGATGCCTTGAATCCGCATTCCTCCAGCATTTCCGTCAATTCTGGTAATGTCCATATCCTCCAGTGATAAGTAAAAGCCTTTTCAATTTTTGATCCATCTTTAAAATTAAAATGAATACGCAGAGTGGCGTCCCCGGTGATCGGATTGTAGTGATTCTGATCCCACACATAAGTGAAACCGTTATGCTTTGTACTTTCTTCCATTTCTCTGAAAGCTTCATAACCCCCAAAAGCATCGAGGAAAAAAATGCCATCGGATTTTAAACTACGGTAAACCAGACTAAAGTACTGCTTCATGGTTTTACGATCTCTAAATATCCAATAACTAAAATTCATAGTAAGTGTTGCATCGACTGTAGGAGTCTCTATCTTCATCACATCGTCTACATATAGTTTGATACGGCTCTTCTGCTGTTCATCTAACTTTGAAATATGATGCTGTTTTCCCCACTCAAGAACATCCGGATCAAGATCTACACTGTGGGCTGTATTAGTATCACGCCTTTTCACCCACTCACAGGAAGTATTGGTGGTCCCACAAAAATCTTCCCGTAATATACCTGCCTGTCGATTTGTTAGTCTTTGAAAGGTCTCATCTACAAAATCAATCTCAGCTTCAGCACATTGGACGGCTTTTTCATACAGGATGTGTATGTCAGCCTGATCAGCCATGGGTGGCTTACCATTGTTTAGTTTATTGCGTTTTGTTTTTCTCATTTTGATAAGACCGACTAGTTCTTTAAAATCTTTAAGTAAAAACGGATCAGTATACCTTTATAATCTGTGCTTGCGTGATACATTGACGGAAAATTTAATTACCGGAAAAAATAATATGAATTGGTGGGGAAAAATGATTGGTGGTACCTTCGGCTTTATGCTGGGAGGTCCGCTAGGCGCTTTGTTTGGAGCAGCTATCGGGCACAATTTTGACAAAGGGCTGCATAATGTTGGTGCCGCAGGTGGGGGATGGGGGCAGCAGGAACGTGTGCAAACAGCTTTTTTTACTGCAACGTTTTCTATTATGGGTTGTGTCTGTAAAGCAGATGGTCTGGTGAATGAAGATGAATTAACCCTCGCCAAACAAATAATGACACAAATGGATTTGAATGGGCAGCAGAAGAAAGCTGCGATAACCTTATTTAACGAAGGCAAGAAAACGGATTTTCCCATCGATGATATTCTTCGCCAGTTACGGCAGGAGATAGGTCGTCGGCCAAATTTAATCCGTATGTTTATCGAGATCCAGCTCTACACTGCTTTTGCTGATGGTGTTATGCACCAGGAAGAGAAGAAGTTGTTATTCAAAGTATGTGGTGTTTTTGGTATTTCAAAAGATGAATTTGAAAATTTATCAGCAGCAATAAGAGGAGAGGCGCATCATAGAAGAGGTAGACGTGTCGGTAGAAAAAATGGTATTACGGCCAGTGATGCGCATGCAGTACTCGGTGTTTCGGCAAAAACAACGGATGTAGATATCAAGAAAGCCTACCGGAGATTATTGAGTCAACATCACCCGGATAAACTTGTATCAAAGGGCTTACCGGAAGAAATGATGAAGATAGCAACGCAACGAACCCATGAGATCAGGCAAGCATATGAAAAAATAAGGAAAGAGAGAAATTTCTAGATATAACCACTGAGAACACGAAGAAATTAGTGGTAACTTTTTATGTTAAGCATAAGAACTATGTCCTGATTGGGTAGTATCAGGAAATGGCATTGGCCGCAATGTATATATGCCTCAAGCACAGCCTAACTAAATTAGATCTATTGAATCTATAGATTCGAACTAGTAGAGCAGGCTATAAAAAAACTCCGTGTACTCTGTGTTCGCGGTCTCTGTTCCAGACTCGACTCAACCAATTCCATCCATGGAATCGTCCGTGGTTAGATTATAAGTATGAAAAGAAAAATAGTTGCTATAGGTGGTGGCCGAGTAGTCAGCCCGAAAGGCCGTATCACACAAACCTTATCCATTGATAGAGAAATTGTTCGTCTGGCAGGAAAGCGCTCACCGATAGTGCTATTTATTCCAACCGCCAGCAATGACAATCTAGTTTATTGTAAAACGATATTAAAGTTTTATGGTGAGATGCTGGACGGCAAAGTAAGCGCTTTATTGCTTTATAAAAATAGACCGCGGCAGAAACAGATTAGGGACATGATTATTTCAAGTGACATTATTTATGTCGGTGATGGTAATACCCTGAAGATGATGAAGTTATGGCGTAAGTTAAGGATAGATAACTATCTAAATATTACTAGAAAGAATGACGCTGTTTTAAATGGATTGAGTGTGGGCGCCTTGTGCTGGTTTCGCCATGGCAATAGTGATTCTCGTAAGTTTAGCGATGTAAATGATAGCACTCTGATTAAAGTACGAGGACTGGACTATGTTGATGCCATCGTTTGCCCACATTATGATGTTAAAAAGCATCGCCGACCAGAGCTTAAAAATATGATGAAGCTTACTAAAGGTGTGGCTATTACACTGGATAATTGTACCACCATCGAAATCATCAATGACAAGTATTGGATCCTGACGTCCGCCAAAAGAAAAAAGTTTGTAAAGTCTATTGGCATGATGGTAAGTATCACAAGGAACAACTGGACAATAAAGCTAGCTTTAAAAGTCTACATTACCTGTTAACAAAATAGATGTTTTCCGCTAACTAATACTTTGTTTTTAAAAAGTCTCTTCCTTTCCTGTTAACTCAAGTTTTTAGTTATTAAGCCGATGAATTTGGCAATACTTAATGTGTCTATTCAGACCATCAGTACTTGTGCACAAATTTAGTTAAGTATGTTGGTGGTTTGATTTGGACTAAGAAGGGTTCTGAAGACAGCATGGCAGGCTGTCAAGCTAGGTTCGATTTGGAAATTGACTATATAAAACAGTTGGTTATGTAATGATGGACAAAATTGATAAATATAGAAAAACCAGATTTTGGAATATTGCCCGGCTGTCTCTAATAATTGGATCCTTGCTGTCAATTGTTACTAGCGCCCTGATGAAGCATAAAGTCGTTGTTACATTCAAGACTGTCATGAGCATAGCAGAGTGAATTACTTATGATATGATCTGATCTGGCAAACAAACATTACCCAAATTGAAGGATGTATAGACGCTGATGAAAACTACGCTACCTAGGTTTTTATACTAACGAAGGAAACAGAGGTTAGTGAGATAAGCAATGTTAAAGCCAGATACAACAGAACGTAAACAGCTGGAAGAAGCAAGGTAACAATCAGAAAAACGATTTCATTCGCTGATTGATAGCGCAGCATTTGGTGTAACAAAATTTGATAAAAATGAAAAAATTACTCTGGTGAATAAAGCCTTGGAGGTCATGTTTGAATATAGCCAGAAGGAGTTACTTGGTAAAGAAGTTGAATTTTTACTTCCGGTTAGATTTGCCAATGGGCATATTACCTTAAGAAAGCATTTCTTTGATAAAGGAGTTAATTGCACTATGGGTAACCAGGCCCGAGCTTCGTATGGGAACAGAAAAGATGGAAGTGAATTTTCTATGGAAATTGGTCTGGCTCATATGGAATATACAGGAAGCAAACACATACTTGCCAGTGTCATCGATATTAGCGAGCAAAAACGGCAGGAAGAGACATTGCGTGAGTCGCTGGCAAACAGCGAAAGAGTTAACAGGTTAATGCAGGATAGAGAAGGTCGAATCATCAAATTGAAACAGGAGGTAAACGATCTTTGTAAAGCGCTAGGCTCCTCTCCTCATTATCCAGTGATAGCTAGTAGCGACGTTCTGTAATCAGTAGATGAAGATATAAAGCAAGAGCACTCAGTTCACGAATTGCAGAGCTTAAGGCATACAATCGTTGCTAATCTTGCTTTGAAAAAAGTGAAATTGAATATTAATTTTATCCCGATTGTTTGCTCTGCGCCTCTGCTATACGCTTATAGTCATGGTTTCTTTGCTGAAAATGGTTTAGACGTAAGTCTTTCAACTGCACCTAGCTGGAGTGTGGTAAAAGATCGCTTGGTATATGGTTACACGGATGTCGCCCATCTATTGACACCAATGCCTTTGATGATTAGGCAGGGTATCGACGGTAAGCAAGCCATAATACGTCTCACTTGTATCCAAAATGTGAATTGGTAGGTGCTTACCCTGGCGAAACAGCACAAGAATATTAACTCAGTAAGCAATATCAGGTGGTTTACTCTAGCAATACTCTTAACTATATTCCATGCAGAATTATCTCTTACGCCATTTTCTGGCAAGCCACGGCCTGGGCCCAGAGCGAGATGTCAATATTACTGAAGTTTCTTCACCGCGCATGCCCCACTTTTTATCCTCAGGCCGAATAGACGAAATGTTTGCCCAGGAGCCCTTTAATCAACTGACCGTGTACAAAGGTTTAGGTTTCATTCATACCTTTTCTAAAGATATTTGGCCTGGGCATCACTGTTGCAATTTCGTTACGATCGATGAATTCATTGAGCGCTATCCGAATACCTATCGCGCCCTGTTGAGTAGTATATTGGCTGCACAGCATTCACCGCACACCGCAGATGCTGACAGACGGCTGGAAATTGCCCGAGAGCTTAGTGCACCAGATTTACTTAATCAGGAGGATCCGGTTCCAGTAATAAGGGCCTTGTCAGGATATTTTCCAGATGGCAACGGGCAGACCTGTGAGCATCTGGATCATATTGATTTTGTTCCCACTTCACATCCTGAGTATGGGACATGGATACTGCCTCAGGCTTAGCGTTTGGATCAGTTAAAGCAGAGAGTGGATTATGACAAATGTATTGATGAGCCATTCGAAAATGATATTAGCACTATGGTGAGTACAATGTGGCTTGATGACAGTAGTGAGAGTTTAAACAATATTGTTGATTGCGTCGACGCCGATTTATTTACAGCGATGCTTGGGCAGCCATTTTGTATTTTCAACGAACAGGAAAATAAAACTCTGGTTGCCGATGAAGAACGAACTGCCAAAATATACCAGGCACTGACGGCCATGGTTGCCGCTGGACAAATCAGAGGTGGTAAATGATGACACGCTAGATGCAATAGAACAATTGGTCTGTGATCTTGATCGAAATAGTCGTTTTCTCACAGACGTATTTGTTGACCAAAAAGAAGGACTGGAACAAAAAGTAAAAGAGCGCATTTTTGAGATTGAGAAGGCCCAGCATAATGCCCTGAGCATTGCTGAAGATCTGGAAGAAAAATCACGTTTTGCCAATGAGCTTGCAGAGAAAGCAAAAACTGCGGATCAGACAAAAAGTGAATTTCTAGCCAATATGAGTCGCGGAATCCGTACTTCGGTGAACGCTATTATAGGCCTATCGCAACTCGTTTTTGAGTCTGAATTGAATACACAGCAACGTGATTACATTAGCAAGATGCACTCTTCGGCAGAAAAATTGCTTGGCATTATCAATGATATTCTTGATTTCTCCAAGATTGAGGCCGGCAAGCTGATACTCGAAAAAGTCGAATTCAATATTGAAAATGTCCTGACTCATGTCGCTGATTTAGTTGCTCAACAGGCAGAGATAAAATCAGTTGAGCTGATTTACCAGATAGATCCTGCCATACAGAAATGCTTACTTGGTGACCCCCTGCGACTGGGGTAAGTACTCAATAATCTAGTAGGCAACGCGATTAAGTTTTCCGAAAATAGTCAGGTAACAGTAAGCGGTCGCGTCAAGGGAAAAACTAAAGATTCTGTAATACTGGAGTTCACTATTGAAGATACCGGCATGTCTGAAGAACAATTACAACAATTATTCAAGGCTTTTTCCCAGGCCGATACTTCTGCTACGCGGCGATTCGGTGGCGCCGAACTTGGTTTAATAATTTCACAGAAGCTGGTGCAAATGATGGGGAAACAATTGATGTTCAGAGCGAACCCAGCAAAGGAAGTGTGTTCAGTTTTTCGATATGTATTGAGGCACAAAACAAGCTAACTATTGGCGATGCAAGGGAAATATCCATAATGCCTATTAATCGTGTCCTGGTAATAGAAGGCAATAAGGCTTGCCGGGAAGTTCTTGTGAATACTCCACAGTCCTGTGGGCTACAAATCGATGCTAGGGATGTGGCAAATACTGGTATAGAGTGTATTGTCCTGGCGAATGAAGAAAAACAACCCTATGATCTGGTGGTGATGGACTGAAATGAGAAGCCTAATATTATATTGGTAACTGGTTCTGATAGAAGTGAAGTTGCTGAGCATGCCATGAGTTTAGGAATTGTGACTGTCCTGGGTAAACTAATAATTGCTTCGCGCTTATACGAAGGAATTATGGCGACCTTAAAAGAAAATAAGATCACTGCTGCAGCAAAAACTTTGGAGACAAATAAAGTAACTGATGTCCCAGATCTTATTGGCCTACGGATTTTATTAGTTGAGGGCAATAAGATTAACCGGTTACTAGCCGCTGATTTAGTAAAAAAGACAAAGGCCGGAATTATAATTGCGAAGAATGGTTAAGAAGCTATAGAGCTGTCAATGCCCAGAGTTTTGATGAGATGTTGATGGATATACAAATATCAATTATGGATGGGTATGAGGCAGGCAACATGCACTATTCGCAAGGAAGATTGTTTCGACGAGCTTCCTATTATCGTAATGACGACAAACGCCATGATCGGAGAGCGGGAAAAGTGTCTTGCTGCTGGTATGAATGATTATACCTCCAAGCCAATCAAACATGATTTATTTTACTCCGTTCTCTCATCATGGCTTGATAATAGCAGTGAAGTACCGAGTACAGAGCAAGAATACTCAGAGAAAAAAGAGCTGACCGGCAACGCAGATGCGCTTCCAGAGACATTGCCGAGGATCGATTTTTCTGAAGGCTTACGCTTTACCGGCGGCAATCAGAAAATTTATCACAATATCGCAAAGATATTTCTGGAAAGTTATTAAGGCGGAATTGATCCTTTTTTTGATGCCTTTAACGCTAAGGGTTTTACTACAGCACATCGTTGGGCCAATTCACTTGGTGTGGGCATGGGAGAACTTTTGGAGCAAGAAAATTGTGGGAGACCGCAAAGGCACTTGAGTCAGTATGTGAAGAAAGGGGGACAGCTAGAAAATAAATATATCGAAGATTTATGTAAGGCGCTCAATGGAGTAATTGATTCACTACGGCAATTAAACCTGGCAGCGGATAGTGAAGAACCAACACCTTATTCGAGAAATAGCTGTATTGAAGATGATTCTATTCAGAAAAGTTTAGCCCAGTTGGTAGAAACGTGCGGCAATGGAAGTATAACTGCTGAAAAGTAGATAATACAGATAATGAACAAGCTTATATATTGTAACCGCGATAATTTGCTTCCTGCTGCCAAACTTATTGAAAATTACGATTTTGATGAGGCCATGCTAAAGCTACATGAATTAACGGCCGCTGTAGTTAGCGAATAATCTGGAGAATTAAAACTATGTCTGGCAAGTCAAAAAAGGCATGTATTCTCCTTGTTAATGATGAACCAACAAATTTACCTTTGCTAAGCGAGGCCCTGCAAGATGAATATTCTTTGCTGGTAGCCAAGGTTGGCAAGCAGGATTTAAAAAGGCTGCACTCAAGCCCAGCGGATCTTGTTTTACTGGATGTAGTCATTGCCTGGCATGAGTGGTTATGAAGTTTTAGAGGCAATGAAATCAGACCAGACGAGTCAGAGTATTCCTGTGATCCTTAGTTACTGGTAAAAGCGGGACAAAAGACGAAGTCCTGGGCCTACAACTTGGAGCAGTGGATTATATTAGTAAGCCATTTCAGACCGAGATCGTACTTGCTCGTGTACATTCGCAGATTAGATTGAAAGAAAAAACCGAAATGCTGGAGTGCATTACCACGATAGATGGGTTGACAAATCTTGCAAACCGGAGATGATTTGATGAGGTACTTAAGGGCTAATGTAAGTGATCAGTGCGTTCAGGTTTACCCTTGACATTGTTGATGATCGATGTGACTATTTTAAGGGATTTAATGATAGCGTAGGCATGCTGTCGGCGATCGCTGTTTAGAACGTGTTGCAGATACATTAAAGGAAAACTGTGGGAAGGCCAGGAGGATCTAGTCGCTCATTACGGTGAGGAAGGGTTTGCGATTATTGCACCGGGGATACATCTCTTGATGGTGCGAAACTTCTTGCCGAGACCCGTGTAAAGCAGATTGCTGAACTTGCCATGCCACACTCTGATTCCGAGATATCTGATAGCGTCACAATATGTGTAGGATCTGTTAGTGCACACTTGAACTCAACTCACAGATCTCCTGCTTCACTGATAGAAAATGCAGATAAATATCTTTACCAGGCAAAAGCAGGAATTGCAGCATCGTGCAATATTTGGATGAGCAGCTTTCCGCTGCGTGAGCTTATTTTTGCTTAGGTATTACTTGGCTTTGGATCTTCTGATTTATTAATAATCAATTGCTAATAATTAACTACTAATGTTAATAGCAAGAAAGACACTACCAAATTAAAACTCATTCAGCGACAACCCCCGGATGATTAATGCAAACAGGTACATAAAGATACCGATTCCCAGTTGAAATTATCCAATATACAGTATGGCTTTATTATCGATTTAGTTTGAGTCATCGAGATA
>Ga0056107_100016_pt1 | contig 34274 bp, 48 predicted proteins | sample WorMetcrassitun2_FD_77006 | JGI IMG/M metagenome (GOLD analysis project Ga0056107, IMG submission 77006) | Marine gutless worms symbiont microbial communities from Max Planck institute for Marine Microbiology, Germany - Olavius crassitunicatus.2 ...
CATCAATACACGCTGTTCCTCACAGACCAAGAAAAATCTATTGGGCTCCGTTTTCTATCGCATCGATCATTAACTCACCGCTATCATAAGAGCTTGTTTTCATGGGATTACTACTAGCATCCCCTATGAGTGAATGCCCGAAAGCTGTCGTTAATTCAATCACTACAGTATTTTTTTGTTTAGGCGAGCATAGCTCACCTAAACCTTTCTGCCAACAGGACTCTTAACTTCCTTATTAATTAACTTTTCTCCTTTTGCATATAGCCAGCTCGTTACGGTACCTTCCCCTCCATCTGCCATCGGCATTTTGACACATTTTACTTTCGGCAAAGCCCTTCTGATCCCTAGCTCGATTGAATCAGCAACATCCAAAGAACTAAGACTACCTTTAAATGAATCGGGTGCTATAATTATGTTTATTATAATAATTTAAACCTTATTACAAGATTACGATGACGACGTGGATATAAAAATCTATTCAGATGCCAGCGTGCTAAGGGTCTTTGCCAGACCATCCACAACCAGCGCCATGCGTTCGTAATCCAAAGTATCAGCTTTATCTGCCATATTGTGATAAGCATAATTTCTAAAATTTGATGTGTCCGTCACCATAATGTCCTGATAACCGTTTGCCAAATAAGATGATTATCAGAACGCCTTATACGCCTGACAAGCCACTATGGTACTGACAGCCATTCTGATGGAAATTTTGTCTTTTCTCGAAACACAGATGCGGCGCCTGTTAAAAGAGGTCGTGAAACTAGATTACTGACGAACGCGATAAAATTCTCGGTCCGCGGGTAAAAAGATCTTATTGGATATGGGCAGTATTGGCTCTTTGGCTCTTTGGCTCTTTGGCTCATCTGAATAGTAACCAATCATTTCCAATGAGAACATTCCCTTGATATTTTCATTTTGAGTTCTGGAGCGGCTGGCACTGTACATACTGCCCATATTCTGTGTCCCAAAATTACGAAACTCATAATTGACAAAGGCAATGAATCGAATAGTAATGGACAGCTTCTTGCCCCGTAAGATCCTCGCTAGTTCAAGTAAATCAGCTACCCCGAACACATTCATCAGCACCTGGCTCCCGTAATTGTATCGTAATAAATCACAACAACAAAAATTTTATCTCGACGCTGCCTACCGTAGATATCAACAACAATATTTCGAAATCCATTGTCATTAATTATCTGTGATTTTGGGACCAGTCTGGCTAAGCGAAACTGTTCCTCAATATAATCTGTCGTTTTTTTTCCAGATTACTCCTTTGTATATAATTTCTTTCACCAATCTCTCCTGCCATCACACTTACATGTTCGCTAAGGTGTTCGCCCAATTTTTGCATCTCTTCATTCGGCGATAGTAGTAAACCATTAAATGAAGTACCTGGCATTTTGATACATAAATAGTAAAATGTGACAAATAATAATGTGGTAATAAAAAAATAAAGGCCAGGCTAACACCTAGATCTAAGAGACGTTTATTTTTCATTAAGAACTTACATCGTCATCAATAAAAGCTAGTTCCACTCTTTCAGCTTTAGGTATCGAACTCTATCTTTGACCTGGATACCCTTTTCCTTAACCTGATTTGCATTAATTTCCAGGACTGCAATTACTTTACTCCCCGAATGAATTGAATCTATTGAAAGTGGTTCTGTTCTCTCCGCGATATTAACAATGATGCCATTTTTATCTATAAACAGCATATCGAGGGAGATATAGGTATTAGCCATCCACATTGAAACATCACGGGAAAGTTCAAAATCAAATAACATACCCTGGTCTACAGGAAGGTGATTTCTATACATCAATCCTTTGCTTCTTTCAGCATCATCATTTGCCAATTCAACCTGGTAAACTATCTCCTGACCATTCACTTTGATGATAGTTAGCACATCAAGTTGTTGCTCTGAAAAAACCTGGTTAGAGCAGGACAATAAACAACTTAAAATCAGAGTCAACCCGACAGCTCTTAATAAATAGCGATACCCAAACATTTTCATCTATTCTTCTTTTAGCCCCGTTCCAGTAAATTTCGTAAATCAATAATAGCTGCATTAGCCCGCGATATATATGAAGCCATGACTAATGAATGATTAGCAACCAGACCGAGTCCTGTTCCATTAAGGATCATTGGGCTCCATACCATGCCTTGGGTTGCCTCAAGCTCACGAATAATCTGACGCAGGCTCACTAGGGCATTCTTCTTGACCAGCACTTGTTTAAAATCAATTTCGACAGCGCGGAGAAAGTGGATCAATGCCCATGCAGAGCCTCTCGCCTCATAAAATTCATCATCAATTTCAAGCCAGGGTGTCTTTACTGATATTAAATTTGGTTTTTCAGTTGATTGCGTTGCCGCAGTATCACCCTGTAAATCTGTATTTATACGTTTTTGCCCAACACTGGCGCTAAGACGCTGTGATAAACTGCCAAGCCGTTTCTCTACAATAGCCAGCCAGTCACGCAAATTATCAGCTCGAGCAAAAAACTGTATGTTAGATTCTCTAGCTCCCTGCAAGCGTACTAAATATTCCTCAAGCATTTTCACGCCCTTGCGATATTCACTTTCTGTTTTCGGTAAAATCCAGGAATCTGTGTCAAAGTGAAATTGCGGATCAGCAATCACCAAATTCTGATTTTCAGTGGATTGGGTTTGTGAACGACTAAAATCGTTACGAAATGCTCGTATTAGATCACGTACTTGCGTGATGACGCCGAATTCCCAATTCGGAATATTGTCCATTACTATTCCAGGTAAGGAAATATCGTTAGTTAAATAACCACCACGTTTATTCAGCATCGTATTAACTGTTTTAATCAGGGTGCTAGTTGTAGCGACACCGACGATATCATTTTCACCAAATATCGTTCTTGTTGAGCTTAGTTCTTCAACATCAAATAGATCGGGTTCGCTGTCCCAATAGAAAAGTAAAACTATAATAGTGAGTAAATAAGCCAATGCTAATATTTCAATAGCGTTAATGTATCTGTTTTCTGTCATGTCGTATCGATATTCCTTAATGTAATTTAGTGGTTATTATTTATAAGTAATAATTATTTACAAGTTTAAGTAAAAAATCACTTCGCGCATTATAATATGCACGCTGGTGATATAAATAAAATCAGTTGATTTTATTTCAACATACGATTACTAATTTCCTTCTTAATCAATATTACGCTGCTGTTAGCAACGCCGTTGCTGCGCGCAGATATGTCCTTAGCTTATCATGCCTATGATAATGGAGACTTTATAACTGCCTTTAAGGAGTTTACCAAGCTAGCATATGAAGGAAATGCTGTCGCTCAGTATAATCTTGCCTTCATGTACTATGGTGAGAAAGGTGCGGGCCAGAATTATTCGGAGGCATTCTACTGGTTCATGAAAGCAGCTAAGTCCGGCCACGTCAGTGCCCAGGACATCCTTTGCTTATATGTATAACCATGGGCTGTGGCTAAAAGTTGAGAGGTCATGGCTTATATCTGGTATTCACTTGCTGCCAGCAATGGTGCATTCCTGGCCTTAGATTGAAGGTATGTAACGACCTGGAAAATGAAATGGGAGAGACAGAACTTAGCCAGGTCAGGATTCTCATACTGGAGTATCAAAAAAAATACCTTAATCCTCCCTCACTGGAGCCACCTGAGTAACTTAAATCCTATTGTATAAACTCAAGGAACTTTAATTTTTGTCGATACCTAAGGATACACCAAGATTGGGTTGAAACAACATGCTGCGCTCATTGAATATCTTTATTGCATTTACACTATTGCTCTTTGCTAACTTGTCTACTGCTGGTGACTTAACTTTCACTGGAGTTGTAAAAGGCGCACTTGGCATTCAACAAGTCGATGTGGAAAGCCTAAATGTGATGTCATGTGAAGATTTGTATGTTGCACTTTCAGGTTTGGCACCACAAGCAACACACTATCGCTTTGTTTTTGTAAATGAAAAAGCTGATCTATTGGTATCTGGCCTAAGCAGCTTTGTTAAACCGATCGTCTATGTCACAACCATCTCCTGGCATTATAGGAAAGTCTATCGTGTTTAGCAAAATGTTCTGCTGCAGGATTACATGAGACAACGTATGGCGGCAATGCATTGCTTTGAAAAATAAGCATGCACTAAACGTCCTTTTTTACCCGGTAATAAATTATATCCTGAGTGTGCGATAAAGTTTTCTGAATGCTTCAGAAACATCTCTGACGTGAATTGTGTGTAAGCCAAAAGCGCTTGCTGCATCTATATTGCCTAAGATATCATCCAGAAAAATTGGATCAGAACGTTCCGGTGCACAGCGTTCAGTAATATATTCGAATATAGCAATGTTCGATTTAATTAGATTGTTCTCAAAAGAAACAACAATTCCCTTACAGTGCTTTCAAAAATCATATTTTCTGAACAAATAGTTCCGGCCATGTTTTTGCATGTTTGAAAGTATATATAGACAATGTCCACGATCAGATAGATCAGAAATCGCCTCTACCGTAAGTTTTATTGGAATTAACGACAGCGGGGTTTGCTGGTGTAAACAGCGTAGCAGTCCAGGTTCAAGACATGATCTTTGTGCTGCATTATTGATAGTCTCTTCAACATCAATCAAGCCTTTATCAAGATCCAACCAATCTTTGTTTTGAATGACTGCTGTCGCAAGGGATCTTCAAATACTCAGCTTATCAGTTTTTCTGGATTCCATTCACAAATAACGTTACCAATATCGAAAGCAATATTCATTGACCTGCTACTAAGACTTACTGATTGGAAGAAAAATAAGCGCCTACCAGGACAGCTAAAGCAGCGACTGAGTACAATTACAGCAAGATAGGCCGAAACTTACCAGCATCAACATATCCACTCATTTTATGGCCGTCCGTGTTGCATCATTAGAACTATTGGTGGGCCACTAATAGATGTTGTTGTCCCCATGAGACCACCGGCAAAGGCGACCCAGCCAAAATTAACCCTTATCGCATGAAATTGTTTGCTAAAAAGACTAATCACAACAGCTGTCATTACGCTAATGGGTGCCAGTATTTACAGCCAGACAATATTGAGATGAATTAACAACCAGCCACCAGCAAGCGAACCAGGGATCCTGGTCATCATTGGTATGGCCATTTGTTTAATCTTCAGATATTTCCGTTCATTCCATGTGTTAATTCCGCTCACCAGCAGGGCATTAAACGATAGCGCCACCGGTATCAAATACGGTCTAATCACTACAATGATGAGTGCTGTAATTGTAGCCATGCACGAAGCCTACGCCACTCTGCAAACAACTGCCGAAAACGAGTACAGTCACAGCAATCAACCATGTATATAAATCAGGCAATGTACGACCCAGTTAAAAAAAGTTAATCTGGAGAAAATTGTAGAAAGGAACAATTGTAATGTTTTGCATTATATCCACATATAATTACACACTACAATGAATGACCATTTATATGAGTCAACTCAGGTACAAATACCTCCCTTATTTCTCGGCAATATTTTTTCTGTAGTAGAGAGCCAATAATCCGCTGCAGATGAGTATAATAACTGCCCTTCCAATATATACGCTGACAAGCTACACAGGATGAAAAGTCATCAAACTCATCGTCACCTGGCCGGGCAAGCGATCAAGCACTTGTTCCTTGCTGATTGCTTGAATCAAACCATTACATCTCGTACAGCTGGTAAAAGGTTTTACCGTATTATAGAGATCGAAGCGAGAAATAATTTCTCTTAACTGTAGTTCCGGTATATCGTTTCGCACAAAATAACCATGAGAGACCAATTTACGCTTCAGCAAACCATGATCGCGGGTAAGTGAAATTTGCTTATTACCTGAAGAAGAGATTTCCACCAGCTCTACATCTTCATAGCTATTGCTGTAAAGCGCATCAAACCACAGTAAGCGCAGGTAACGAGCCAATCTGCCGAGAGATAGGCATCCAGTACGAAACGCGTACACCGCAAAGACGTAGGTCTTCAACCTGTTCAGACTTGAAATATCGAAAGATTCAAATACTGGATAGACACTAACCCGATCATTAGTTTGCACGATATAGGAAAAATCTACCTCTGTGTGGGGCACGCCGACCGATTCAATCATATCCTTAATGGAATTCTGAGCACGATAAGGGATCGTAAAGTCTCGCTTTCTTCTCTCTAGCGGAAGAAAATCATTCAATTCTTCGTAAAACCGAAAATTGACGGAAAACATAACTAGATACAATTATAGAACTAAGCACAGTAATCCATATGTGAAAAAGCTGTCAAAGATTCACGCCGTCCTGCTGCTGATGTGGAACGAGACACCGGTCGCAAACCAGCGCAGGCATTGGAGTTTTTTAATGTGCAGCCGGGTCTCAACGTGCCATTGACTTGTCATCCAGTACCGATTACTACACGCGCACACTCTCTGCTCTGGTAGGCTCCGAGAGATCAGTAGTCGCACAAAACAGCGGCCGTCGCTACGATGACGAACGTAAAGCAGCACTGGCTAAACAATATGAGTCATATGACAATATTGAACTAAATTTTGAAGTGCCTGATCAGATTTTTTTGCCGAATAACTCTGTCGATGCCATCTTATTAGTCCTATTCGTCCATCACTGACATTATTCTGCGGATGAGGGAGGCGAACTTCCAAAGGCTTCGAAAGCACGATTTGAAAATATTTTTAGAGTGTTAAAACCTGGAGGTATATTTGGTGTTATCGAACACCGCTCTACAGATGGTGTAACACGAGAAGCAAGCGCTAGTATCCACCGTATACCGGCACCAATAACAATTGCCGATATTACCAGTGTTGAGTTCGTATTAGATGTTGAAAGTGATATTCATGCCAATCACCCAGAAGACGATATCACTGATAGTTGGGGAAGAGGAAAGACATCTCACGAGATGGCTAACAGAATCATTCATCGCTATCGTAAACATGAAGAAAAATATAGTGTATACGTAATTGCCCCCAAAATAATTATGTTATCAGGCCTGGTATTTGTCAAGGATGTACATTGGGCTTATTTCGGCAATACAGGCCCAGAACACTGGGGCGAATTAGATCCAGCATTTTCTGCATGCTCAGTTGGGAAAAATCAACCTTCCATCGATATTAGCGGGGTTGTTGACGGTGACTTACCTGGTTTAAAAGTGAACCATGAGTCCGACAGCAACGAAATACTGAATGGCGGTCATACTATTCAGATGAATTATCAGGCAGATTCTAACATCACAGTAGATAGTAGGGTTTTGGAACTAAAGCAATTCCATTTTCATTCGTCGAGTGAAAACACTATCGAAGGAAAACCTTACCCCATGGAGGCGCATTTTGTTCATGCAGATGAGGAAGGCAATCTCGCAGTAATCGCTGTTATATTTCAGCGGGGCGAGGAGAATATTTCACTAAGAGATGCCTGTGCACAAATGCTGGAGAAAAACAAACCTTAAAGAAAAATATAAACGCCAATGCACTATTACCTGATGAAAAAGATTATTTTCGGTTTAATGGCTCTTTAACGGCCTCTCATTGCAGTGAAGGAGTAAGATGGCTGGTTATGAAGAACTACGATACTGCCTCTAAGGAACAGTTGGAGAAGTTTAGCCATACAATACACCATCCAAATAATCGCTCTGTTCAATCCATAAATGTGCGTCTGATAATTCAGTAAACTATTTAATGCTCTTTATCGAATAACAAATAGAATCGAGGGCTGTTAAAAACTTCTTTCACGACAAGTAGTCTTAAAAAGAAGGCCGTGGCAAGCAAAGTAAAAAAGTAATAGTTCATGTAAACACTAAGGCTACGCTATGTGTGATACCTTTGTAGCTTTATCTGATACTGATATTGGCAGGAAGGTGATATTTGGTAAAAACAGTGTCGTCCAGAAGGCGAGATTTAGGATGTCGTGAGCTACAAGTCGCAGGACTATGACTCCAATTCAAACGTACAATGTACTTATATACAGATCTCGCAGATCACACACACCTTTGCGGTTATTCTGTCCAAGCCACGCTGGATGTGGGGTGCAGAAATGGGAGCAAACGAACATGGTATTGTGATTGGAAATGAAGCCTGGGTATTGGAAACAGCCGGCATTTACTGAGTAGCAGAAAGAGTCACCAATGGGACTCGTTCCATATCTAATAGCCTCAGCATTCATGGTGCAGGCGATTTATGTCATCCGGAAATAGATCGTCATATAAAGACTGAAAGTATCACTGAATTTGATTTTTATAATTTTTTTCTTTGAATGATAGCATGGGAAAACTTTCACCCTACTCCAGGGAAATTATAGTCAGACGCTTATGTCAGGACAATGAAAATCTATTTAGCGTGAAAACTACAAAATCAATTCTTCGAGATCATAATGATGATATTTGCATGCATGCTGAGTTTGAAACCAGGGGTAGTCAGATTTCTTCTTTATCCAGAGAAAATTGTCGACACTGGTTCATTGATAACCCATTCACCTGTCAGCGAGAATATTAACTAAAAATATTCCTTTAAAACTAACTATTCTGAGAGTCCCCAAATAGTATTCCCACTCCCCCTTAGCAAATTGTTTTTTATACTTTGCTGCAGTTCTTTTATCATCTGATTTAGCTAATTTGAAAATATTTTTTGTGTGACAATTTTTTCTCTTTACAGTCATTGCCTCTGAAAATACTTATTTATCATTTTGGCCATGGCAGATACGTGTTCAACAGTTGGTTGCCAATTGTAGCTGTCCGAAAAGATATTAAATCCATGTTCTATTTTATTGTTATTCAGCGCAAGTTGTTCATGCAGTTTGACTGATAGAATTTGTTCAAGTTTTGCATCAATGCTCAGAGTATTTGAAGCGAGTATTGAATTAGCATACGCACTCGTTGAGCATATTTGTAATAATAAAATCAGGCATAATTTTTTCATGATTCACTTCTAAAACAATAATTGAATTTATCTTAACCTGATTTCCAATATAAGAAGTAAATATGTAATAAAAATGGAGTAAAGCGTTAAGAAATAGGCAAAGAAAATGGACTAATTATGCACTTATATCCTTATATTTATTAAAATATGTGTTTTGATTATATAAATACTGTTAACTTATTTGCCTATTGATTACTTGGCTTAATTATTAGCAATCAACATGGATACTTCAAATTGTTACTCTAACGAAGCTGCAATCTTAGAAAGAAATTCATTAACGGCAGACCGATTAATCCAGCGTACAACAGCAACCAGCTCATGCTTGGGGTAAACCAAGATTATGTTATCATCCTCGTCCAAAGCTGCATAACTGTCAGCTGGGACATCAGCCCATAGTTTATTATCTGTGTTTAGCCAAAACATGTACCCATAAGTAGACTGTACATCAGTTGGCGTGATTGCCTGCTCGACCCACTCTATTGAGAAGATGCGTTTATCTTCCCATTGCCCTCTACGTAAATACTAGGTAGCCAAAACGCGCCATATCGCGTGTACTGATCCACATGCCACCACCACAATGTCCGCTCGTCACCGACAGATTTCATATTCTTACCATTTATAATCACATCAGAATTGTTATAGTCATGTCATTGCCATGTGTTGCTGGCCTTGACTGGATCCATAAGCTTTTCTTTAAGTACATCAGGAAGTGGTTGTTGCCAAACACGTAACAGGGCCAATGCGGAAAGATTGACACGCACATCGTTGTACTCCCAAAAAGTACCTGGCTCATTTAGAGTACGATTATGGCCTCTTCGGCGATCTACTGTATCTGGTTTGTCCCATAACATGCCTTCCCACTCACTAGTTTGCTGGAACATGTGTTACCAGGTGATTGTACTATGACGAGGGCCAGCAAAGTTACCGTCGCTAACATAGCCTATAATGGGGTCTCTCATGTTTTTTATGAGTCCTTCGTCCAAAGCCAATGCAGCCATTGTTGAGACAAAACTTTTATCACACTAAAGGCCATATCTACGCGCTTGATATCACCAAACTCTGTAATGACATATCCATTCTTAATAATCATACCGTTCATGGGTCCAGACTTTTAAAGGATCCAACTAATTCGTTTCCTTGTCCTTTGTTGCGGCTCGACAAGCTGGCACGTAAATCGGTAGACATATTGATAACGTTTTGTTTCGCAAAGTTGGCCGCATTCTCCAACAAATCCGGATCAACACCCAATTCTGCTGGAGAACTGGACTCCCGATTATCCACGATACCTGAGTAATAGAATCCTGTTGTGTCACCTACCTCGTTAAGCGCAGGGGATTCACCGGTAAAACTGATCAGAAAGAGAATGCCGAAGTTCAATATGAGGAAAACAATTCTATTGTTTTGTATATTTACCCTATATATAGCTGTTACCTTTTCTTTGTAAACTAAGGATATGGTCTCAGACAAAGTCCTTATCTTTATAATTAAAGATGACAGTGTCAATTGATTTCCAGGCAATTGCTTATATCTATTGATGTTGACTCTTAGTATACCTGTGCTATCATGTGCAATACAGAACAACATGCCGATAGACCCTGTATTGAAAAAAATTGCTATTTTTGCTGATGTGCAGAATATCTATTACACCACTCGCGAGGCTTTTGGCCGTCAATTTAATTACCGGGCGCTATGGCGAAAAATAAGTGCTAAAGGAGAAATTGTTTTTGCGAACACTTATGCAATTCACCGTGGTGATGTAAAGCAACTTAAATTCCAGGAGACTCTCAAACATATTGGTTTCAACGTAAAACTAAAAACCTATATTCAACGCAGTGATGGCTCCGCCAAAGGTGATTGGGACGTAGGAATTACCATTGATATTATGGAAAAAGCTAAAGATGTTGATACCGTTGTATTGTTGTCCGGCGATGGTGACTTCGGGATTTTAATGGAAAAAATTAAAAAGGATTACTCTGTGAATGCTGATGTCTACAGCGTACCAGCACTTACGGCGAACAACCTTATTGAGTCTGCCAGTATTTATCATCCCATTGAGGAAGATCTATTACTCTAAACGCTGTTTAACTAAACAGTTTCCCTATTCGATCCAGAGAATAAGGCCCTTAATAGGACAAAAGTGAAAACCACATTTGAAGAACTTGACTTCCAGCATACACCGCTCGGAAAAATCAGCCTCAGGCGCCGGTCAGAACCCAGGCTTGGCGATGAGTTTCTCATGTCCGGCTTGTTTGCCGAAGACGAGATCCAATTGGCAAAGCTCGGTCTCGCTGCGCTTGAAGGTGCTGAGTTGGATATTGTTGTTGACGGACTAGGTCTTGGGTTATACGGCAACGGCAACCCTGGAAGACCCTTCAGTAAGATCGCTCATGTTCATTGATGTAATGGAGCCGGTTATCGACTAGCACCGCAACCGAGGACTGGTGCCACTGGACAAGGATTTGACCTCAGACTCGCGCTGTACCCATTATTCACGCAGACTTCTTTGAAGTTCGCAGCGTATCAGTGGCTTCGATCTCGCGCAGCCCGGTCGATTGGTGCACGCAGTGTATTGAATATAGATCACTCGCCGAGCCATTGACTATACCGGGTAAACAGTACTTTATTATATGGGGCACGGGCTTCGGAGCCTGGCGAACAAACTCTATCCCGAGGGCACATTCTGACTATAGTCCAATGAAAATCCGGATACTAACTTTACAGAACTTCTGAATACAATATTCCATGCTTCTGAAATCCATATTGCGACCTTACCCAACCCCTATACAAGTGGTGAGTCATCAAATACCGTCTGTCTCGCCCATAAATGCTACGGAAATTCGTGATTTTTATATAAAATTCAATTAGTAATGACAATTCCGCAGTCAGCTATTTTATTTCAAGACTAATCTGACAGTCAATTAATTTTCACATCCAGCCTCAAGGTACAACCTTGCAGCTTCCATGGCACAGGGAACCTGAAGCGGTTTACGATCAGCTATCTTGCCACCAATGGTGTTCGAAGACTTTGGTCTCTGTCAAATACACGTGGTCTGTAACAGCAATTACTACATCCATACTCATTTCGATTAAGTGCTTCTGATCGCTCGAATCTATACCAGTATGAATGCCCCACTTATCTGCAATAAAGTTCGCTGTCTTCATATCCAGCTCATCACCTTCAAACCAGCCAATAGAGGGTGATTCCTGCCGAAGTGAATGACTCGCACTTTATCCACTAAATCGCATCAATGGACGCACCCGTTCCTGTCGCAATGGTAATGGGGCCCCACATTACATATACCTTGGTCCAGGGTCAGTCCATTGTCACGTATGCTTACTGAACTGGACATTGCCTCTGGCATATTGGCTAGGAATACATCTGTGATGAACGCAATACTGATTCCGGTAGTACTGACTACCAGCATGCCAATCACTAGGGATTCCGGAATACAATCGATAAAGATCCTCAGCCGAATAGCCAGTGCAGCATTACCATGTGATCTCGCTTCTCCTTCATGCCTAACCTCATCTCTGGTAACAGAAGCCTGTTCATCATCAAAACAGTTGAGTGTTTCCTTCAACTACTTCTCATCGATATTCGTTTGCGCCTTCATAGACAGATCATCAAGCCGCGACGAAGCGATGGCCACGATCTTGTTCTGTACTGTTTTATCCTGCTTAATCAGCTTTTCAAATTCATCATGTAAAATAGCCTAGATCTGCACATGACCATTTGCAATCGCGCCTGCTGTGCGTGGATAATCACTCAGGATCCCCAATTCTCCGAAACTATCATACTGTTCGATAGTAGCGATATGTTGTCTCTCATCTCCTTCCTGATGAATAATATCCACATTACCTTTCGGCATAAAAAAACATCTCATGAGCATCCTCACCCTGACGACAGATAGGTTCGTGATGCTCAAAGGTCTTCAATTCCACCTCATGCACACAAGCTTAGCCATCAGCTCAGGAGTCAATTCATTTAATACCTTTATCCGGCTTAACTTCTCAATAAGTAGTTCAGTACGTATATGTTCAATGCGTGCCAGGAAGCTTCTGACACTGGAAAAGCGGCGCATAAAAGTATCGCGGTTATTGAGAATGGCATTAAGAGTTGAAAATACTAAACTGTCAATAATTGCGCAAATAAACACAGCCCATATGACAGTATCTGCATGTGGCTCAACATGATGAGAAACATGTCCAAAAAGCTCTATGGTCAGGGCAAATAAAAGTGCGTCCACCACCAAAGGCCATAAATATCGAAATAACCTTGCGGCCAGGCCTTAACCACAATTCAAGAAATGTGCCCATGGGTAAGGAAATTGTGCTTACAATACTCCAGAAAAAAGCGTTACCGACTATAGAATCTAGTCGAGCACCTTATTATTAATTGGTCCTAAACCGGAAAGTAACAGATATGAGGCAGTAAGGGTAATAAATATATGTCTAATAATCCCTTATATATTTCATACTTCACCTCTCTCCACCCATTAGTTTAGAAAAAATTGCCAATTAACGTTTAACTATTGATTATTGATAAATACTGAGCAGTAGTCAGGTATGGAACTTAAACAAGAAATGTCTAAACAGGAAAAAAGGGGAATTAAAATAGTCTAAAGTGCACTTTTCCGCTTGCCATATAAGCAAAACGGTATACTATTAGTGTCAATCAAATATAAGTGATCTTGATCGCCTTATCCAGACGATCAAGTTCAGCCTGTGGATTTTTTAGAATTCTATTAGCCTTTGGCTTAGTGAATAGATTATCTAGTCCATACGAGTCTGTTTTTAGATCATATAACTCATTCATATCCTTAAGGGTATTGTATTTAATATACTTATACCTTTCTGTACGGACTGTCTTGTAACCTAAGCCTCTGGCACGTAGAAATTCAAAAGCTCCTCGTGCTCTTGCCCGCCTAACACCGTTGTTCTGATTACTACCATCACCAGCCCTCAAATAGTTCCCCTGATCTGAAAAGAACCCAATCAGGATAGATTTGCGCTAGTTTCTTGCGTCTCCTTTAATCAGCGGCATTAAAGAACGACCATCGAGCTTATCCATGGTTTTATTACCAGCTATTTCCAACAATGTTGGCGCGAGATCAACACTCAGTACTAATGTTCAGGTTTGCTACCTGCTTTGATCAAAGCAGGATAACGAATGATGATTGGTATACGGGCTGACTCCTCATAAGCGAAACGTCTTTGTGGATTTAAACCATACCCCCATAGAAGTACCCGTGATCACTGGCAACTACAAACACTGTATTGTCCAACTGTCCAGATTTTTCCATGGTATTCATCAAACGGTCAATACTTTCATCTACACCTGTCACCATTTCCAAGCGCTGCCGAATGGTTAAATCTTTGGTGGAAGTATCAAAACCCAATGATGGAAGGTCAAAACGCTGCAACATCAAAGCAGGCTTATCCGTAGGGGGAAGACCAGCACTGGACCGACGTTTAATAGGAAAGCTATCGTACATACCACGATGTCTTTTAGCCGAAATAAAGCCGCCATCAACAAGTCCTAATGCAGGGTCCTGGTGTACTGCTTTTTGTGCAAAATAAAGTAAAAATAGCTCATTACGCTCTTGTTCCAAAAACGCTACGGCCCGGTCGGTTAATACATCTGTCGCATGCCCTTCAATTGTTTTTTTCACCATCGATAACTAATTCCTGGCTTGTATTGGAACCCTGCCCAATCATGCTTACCCAAGTATTAAATCCTGGACGTTTGTTACCATCAGTACCCATGCGTCATTTGCCGACAAAGCCGGCGTCATACCCATCTTCCTATAAGGCATAAGGGAAGGTATTCAAATCATGTTCACCACGATTGGTATTGTCGATGATAATATTGTTGCGTGCGTACAACCCAGTAAGAAAGTTTGCTTGAGAAGGAGAGCATAGAGGTGTAAGTGATAAGGGCATTCATATAACTGCACACCCTCAGCAGCCAGGCGATCTATATTCGGTGTCTGCACAAAAGGATGGCCTTCGGCGTCAAAGTCATCCCAGCGCATATCATCAATAAGTACTACAGCTATATTGGGCCTTTCATCCTCTTGAACCATGGTTGGTAAGGCTAGCACAAGGATGATAAGCATGGTCAATATCACTGATAGTTTGCAATTATTCAGTATGTTTATAGGCATAGTTCTCTACTCTTGTTATCGTTCATTTATCACTATCTTATTCACGTAATTACTACGTCAAAAAACTCTCCATTACTTAACCATGGAGTAAACACAGGAAAAGATCTTACCGTCTAACAAGAATTCGGTTTGGATTAACCGAACCATCAGAAAAAATAACTGGTCAGAAGTGGTTCCAATAGTTTTATGCTGGAATATATATCGGATAAGCACTTAGTGAATTATTGCCATCGGAACGAACGTTTTCGAGTTCCGCACGATAGTAAGAGGCCTCCACTTTGAGGGCATGACCATTATCGAAAGTATGGGTCAGGTTACTAAAGATGTTTAGTCTTGTCCTGGGATCGGTTGCCGTCCTGCCTGTACGTGGATCATTGCCATCATAGTGAATATCACCGGGAAGGTTTCCATTTGCTAAACAAACATCCGTTGGTGCTGCGACAATATCGGTTACGCAATTACCCAAGCTATCCGGCTGAACAGAGAAGCTTCGGACACTTATTCCGTTCACGGTAATGCTATTCGGTAGTCTGGCCTCTAATCAGGCGGTATTACCGTTATTATTTTGAAACTGCGTATCTCCTTCATAATCAATCCTAACACGCAGTGGTCTGAGATCGGAATTGGTAGAAAAGGCATTATCTCCAGTTTTCAATGTCCCTCTATCAGTATAGACACCATCAAAACCAATATTAGTCTGGCCATTATCAAAAGTAGTCCCGGCTTTTATATGAAAGGTTTTTTCATCGTAGCCCGTACCTGGAGTTAAACCGTATTTGAGCCCGGTCCCCAGACCTTCATAATCGTCATCTAATGTCATATTAACCGCACCGCCAACTGCTTCAGAACCATAGAACGCAGAAGCGTCATCTCTTAGAACTTCAATCCGCTGCAAGCCAATTACGGGTACTGAGTTAATTATTGTAGGTGGTAACCGGTACCAAACCAGGTGGATCAGTTTATGTTGTTGGATGCGCAACCATGCGACGATCATTGATCAGGCTCAACGTATTACCTACCCTCAGGCTACGAAGATTAATAGATGCAACATTACCACGAGAACTATTAACGCCACCTCTTGTACTTCTTATACCATTACCACCAAAAGAGATCGCACCTTTGCTGGGCAAATAGCGAAATAACTCATCAGCATCTGAGACAGCAGAAGATTCAATAAAGCTATCATCTGTCACTGTAACCGGCAGCGTATCCGTTACTGATGCCACTTTTATTTGAGAACCGATAGTAACTACTTCCTCTATCTGTGAACCCTCATCTTCTTGTGCCGCCAGAGTAAAGCTGGCAGGTAACAAACAGTACAGCATCACACATCTAAGTGAAAATCTCGTTATTATATACTCCCGTTAGTAATACGTACTGGGCAAGCATTTGAGCTACCAAGATTTCGTATGATTACTGTAGTGATCGTAATTTCTTTCCTGATCAATGCTAAACACGGATAAGGGACAAAATCCGGTAACACTTTTTTTACACAGAAAGCTCTACCTGGCCAAGAATATTGTTATTCAGACGATTTGGGCTTTAAAAAAATGTGAGCAGTACAAGCTCGACAAAAACAAGGAGATTTGTTTGTTAAGGGAAAGAAGGAACACTCATAGTTAATTAATTAAATATGCAAGAATTTTATTAGTCTGATTCTCCAGACCGAATGATAGTGTTGTCTGCAGATGTCTGGATGATCCGTAATTGAAGTATTTGTTCCAGCTTACGAAAAGTTGTTTCTTTATTTTGTAAATACAAATTCACATTGAACTTTGTGGATGCCAATTCCGGATGTTCAATAGTAACGTGACCCGGAAAATGTCAGTTTAGCTCATAAATCACATCCCTCATAGGTCTCCTTTCTAAATAAATTCTGCCCTCTCGTCAAGCATGACTTCAGTGAGAGAGTCATCGGAAAAAGCTATCTGCTAACCTGTATTTAAGATATGAGCATTTGATGATGGCATGTTTAAATTACGTGAACCCTTATCCGTTAGCGTCACTTTGATTCGGCCTTCAAGTACAGTTACCGTAGTTTTAGTCAAACGTGATGACACGTTGAATCTTGTCCTCAATGCCCGCACAGCTATTGCACCAGCTGTACAGTGAAGGGACGATTCAAATCATGAGCAACATCGAATAAGACCTCACCAGCTAGTAATTTTATAAGTCGTTGCTCATCCCGATAATCGACTTCAATGTGGGATAAGGCATTGAGATATACAAGAGAGCCGTCTTCTAAAATCATGGTGCGTTGTTCTCCAATCTCGGTTTTAAAGGTATCTGGAAGCAGATTAAAAAAACAGCGAAAGCAGCGCAACACAAAATACGGATGCAGCAATTTCGAATCGTTTGCTCGCAAACGATTTTGGTATAGCAAGTTTCTCACCCGGGAACGTCGAAGGTGATCCCTGAACGATATTAGTAATGCTCTCGTTAAGAATATCCGTTCTTTCTAACATATCCTGCATCCGCTGAAACGCAGTAAAATGATGCGTATCCTGCTTTAGCCAGATCTGAAATTCTACTTCCTCCTCAGCACTGATATTATCGGATTGAAGCAAAGTAACCCAGTCTGCAGTCTGCTCATATATTTCGTCAGTTGGTCCAATATTTTTAACATCGCCTGCCATGATGGATTTACCTCTACTTTTCTCTCACAACCTTGTGAGAAGAGTTTATTGATACCGTACTTTGCATATTTTCTAAACATCAGGAAAGCACTTTATGCAATAAAAATAAAGCCTTAGACATGTATTTCTGTACCATGCTTTCAGATATATTTAAAATCGAAGTAACTTCAGCGAAAGTATAACCATAACTACGCTGTAAAACAAATACTCTCTGGAAGTTGGTTCACTGCCTCCAGAACTAATTTTAAATCTTCCTGGCTGCTGACAACCATTTCAGAAGTTAACTTTTCAGAATTAAGAAAACCCAGTTTATGCAGTTTAAAGTCTTCCACCAGATTCACCGATGACAGTGGTTTTTCAGATTTTTTCCGAGTCAAGTCAATAATGAGATTCCGGGCGATTTTAAACAAAAAAGTTCGCAGATTTTCTAGTACCGTTGGATCTTCAACAGAAGAAATTCGTAAAAAAGATTCTTGCACAACATCTTCTACCTGGATCTCAGCCTCACGTATATGTCTAACCTTCGAGCGAACATAAGTCCGCAGATCCACTTCCAGATCCATGAATAACTCATTAACAAACTGCTATTGAGAATTATCTATGGGTAAAGACATAAGCGACCACTTTTTAATAGCTCTTCTTGATACAGACTCAAATTATCGCCTCTAATTTCGTTTTTCACAAATACAGCTCTTTAGTGACATAAGATAAATATTGCGGAAACTATTCAATTATCGCTTATTAACATGTGATGGAAACAAAAACCCTCAACAAATATTTACCCTAATAAAGCGGATTTTTATAAATTGACATATTAAATCACACGCTTGATTAGAACGATTTAGCCACATTGATCCTATAAAGGGGAAGTTTCATAGGGAATTAATACATACAACTCAATGCCAAGGTTGATGTTATCCTGCCATATTCATAAGATTCTCTAATACAGAGATGAGCTTTATGTCGTTGATGTTGCATTAAACTGTGGTTCTATTGCATTGCGGCAACTATGGATCTGCAATGATTCATATCATCCGTAATATACCTATAAGTAAAAAGTTCACAAATTAGACATGATATGAATGATTGTCTTTAACTTATGCTCAAATATTTATTGTTAGTAAGTAAGATAATTACTGGTTTAATCATGATAGGAACATAGACGAAGAAAGTTCATGATTAGTAATCGAAAACTTGCAATTTCTCGATTAGTCATAGTGTCTGTTCTTGATTGTCAGTCCTGTGTTCGGTAAGCCCGGCGAGCAAGATAGCTTGCCTACAATTGATATTCCCCCACAATCATTGACATCTGCACTGCTACAGCTTAGCGATCAATTAGGTCTGTCCGTTGGATTTCTGGAAAAATTAACAGCAGGCTTGGAAGCTTAAGGCGTAAAAGGAGAATTGGCAGCATCACAGACACTAGAGAAATTATTAGTCGGGACAGGGCTAACGTTCGTTTTTATTGATGAGGATACCTTAACAATATTGGCTATAAATAATAGCAATACTGGAGAACGTACCAATGAAACTCGCAGTACTGAGAAATTAAGCGCACCATTATCAAATAATTCGCAGACAAAGGCAATTCAAACAACCAGTCAGACCAACATCGAATCTCAGATAGTAACTAGAAGTACTGTAGGGTCACATCACAGGAAGCATAATAGCATCGAAGAAGTTGTTGTGGTTGGCTCACAAATCACGGGAACAGAAGTCACTAACCTATTGTCAGTGATTGCATTGAATAGTGCCAACATAGCTAGCATTGCTGCGACTTCCGGTGATGAATTGTTCCGCGACTTACCTTCACAGCTAGAGCGGTTTTGTTTAATGGTGTAGACAGCTATCGCAGCGGAGTAAATGATGCCTGCAGCGATGTTGCATCAATTAATTTACGTAGTTTAGGCACAGGCAATACCCTGGTATTGTTAAATGGCAAACACCTGGTTAACCGCCAAGGCACACAAGCAGAAGGATTGGTCCCAACAACTACCATCAACATGAATGTCATACCGGTTATGAGCCTTAAACGAGCTGAGATATTCAGGGATGGGACCTCGTCGTTATGCGACAACGATGCAGTAGCTGGAATCATCAACATGGTACTCGATAAAGACTTTGAAGGATTGGAAGCGGTAGTAAAGTATGAGATGTCTGAAGGCACAGATCTTGATGAACTAACTTTTAATCTTCGTGGTGGTGTAAATTTCAATGAAGGCCGCAGCTTATTTTCATTTAATGCCAATCACTTCAAACGTGAAGGTATATTCCCCGACGAACGGGTTTACTCAAAATCGTCTGATCTCAGATCTCTGATAGTAGGTATTGAATTTGAAGGTGATACGGATTTTCGGAATAGTGGCAGAACAAATCTCTGGAGGCAGTTTCAATTAGTCCAGGCGGTCAGACAAAATGGTCAACTCATTACCTCAAGTACTGACAGACACCGCATTCAACCTGACTCATTTAGCGGCTGCCTTACAAATCTAAATAATAATCTGTGTATAGACGATGGCAATAGCGATGCAAGCTTACGCTATGGTAAAAATGCTGATAGAAGTCTCATACCGGAAGTTGATCGCAATATAGTATTTACCCAGGCCAGCCATATATTTACTAATGACATAGAGATCTATGGGGAAGCATCTTATTATGATTCCACTTCAAAACAGTTTCTCGAACCTACTACGGCTATATCTAGTCATTCGATTACTGTACCTGTCAACAATTACTGGAACTCATTTAGTCAGGTAAACTTCTCTGACTGGCGGGTAAATCATAATCGTCTACCGGGGATAGATGCTCCTGCCGAAGGCCTAGCAATGGTACTAGATATAAACCAGGAAACACGATATCGAGTTGTAGACAACAGAATTCGCAAATCAGTTGTTAATAACGATTGCTATAGAATACTGGCGGATTTACGTTGGCAGCGGGGTGACTGGGGTCTGGACAGTGCTATATTGTATGCTCGAGCAAATACAGTAGATCTAACCGAAAATCGCGTCAGCAATACATTATTTCAACAGGCGTTAGCAAACGAAACGAAGAATATCTACAACCCATTCAATGGTGCAGACCCCCTGCACCAGAACTTTGGTGATGCAAGCCCCAATCTCAATAGTGTGCTGGAAAATATTTTTGTAAATGTGAAGAGGAAAAATACCAGCACTTTGAATTTAATTTACTTTAAGTTATCCAATCCTTATGTGTCGTGAGCCACGGCCGGGAATATCGGATTGGCGCTAGGTCTCGAAGGAAGACACGAAGCCTTTGAAGCCTTTGAAGCCTTTGAAGAGGATTGGGACGATCGTCTGGATGGTAACATAAAGTTTACTGATCTTGTAACCGGAAATACCTTTGGTAGCGACGTGTTGGGGACGAGTCCAACAACAGGCGCAAAGGGTTCGCGAAAAGTCTTCTCTGCTTTTTCCGAAATCGCCATTCCAGTGATTAATCCAACTATAAATATTCCTTTGCTACATAGTCTGAATATACAGCTTGCAGCACGCTATGAATATTTTTCTGATGCGGGTGATGTAATAAAACCACACTTCGCCTTTTCCCGGCATCCAATAGGCTGGCTACAAATTAGAGGTTCATACTCGGAAGGATTTAGAGCTCCGAATCTTGCGCAGGTTAGCAACGGAACGACGCAAAGAGTAAGAGACGCAACAAATTGTATCCGTTGCCAGGACCTGATAAACAAAGGGTTAATTCCTAATCTTGGGACATGCAGTCCGGTAGACGTTCCATTCGTTCTGGTAGAGCGAATTAGTTCTGGTAGCGAATATTTAGAGCCGGAAGACAATACAAGTTTTTCTGCAGGCTTTGTTTTGACACCGGATCGCATAGAGAACCTTAGCTTTACCTTTGATTATTGGAAAATAAAACAGCAGGATATAGTTGCACTGTTTGGTGTGCCTAACCACGTTGTGCTTGACTTTGCATTACGTCCTAATGATAGTTCAAATGACTTACTGATCCGGGAACAAGTAACCCAAGCGGATATAGATTTTTTTGTCGGTTTCGGCATCGCTTCTGTAGGAACAGCAATCACAGCATTGAATTCTTACTTAAACCTGGACTCGCGTGTCACTGAGTGGTTTGACATGGCATTGATCTACCGCCTCAACAACACTCTTTTTGGAGATTTCGACCTAAATTTTACTGCATTTAAACTTCAGGTGGCAAAACAGTCACTCTCATCTTTGGGAGCTGTTATAACAGCCCAGGGTGATCCTGATGTTACCGTAGATGGTAGTGGTGATTTAATTGAACAAGATGGGCATTCGAAGTGGAAATTCACTGACAACATCAACTGGTCATACAATAATTGACAAGTCGGTATTTCTATGAACTATGTTAGTGGTTTTGACGATACCTCACAGCCACACAGAATCAATCCCGCGCGCGCCCTAGCGAATTGAAAACTGGTTAACCCTTAACACCCATGCTGACTACACCTTATGATAGGGGGAGGCTAGCGGGCTCAGGAACACGCCTGGGAGTGCGAAATATTCTCGATCAGGATCCACCATTGACTGATGAGAATCTGAGCTTCAAAGCCTCACTACATGACAGCACCAGGGCCGTTACTGGTACGTTTCTTTGCGCATTGCGTTTTAATCAGCACAAACCTGATATATAATACTTATCAATAGTGCATGTATACGGGAAAGATGACGTTTACTCTTTTATAAGCAGTGACTGAGATGATCCCTCAGTGCCTTTTGAAACGGTAGTGTAATTTCGACCATTTTCTTTGGATTCACACAGTGCCACATCGGCATTTTTTATAAGCTGAGCGAAATTCATACTATTTTCTGACTTAGCACTTGTCAGACCCAGGCTGACTGTTACGCGATCAGCGATGGAAGAACTTTCATGCTTTCATGCACTACTGCCAATTCTTCAATGCTTGCCAGAATATTCTCCGCAACCATCAAAGCGTCTTCGGCATTAGTTTTAATCAGAATAATAATGAATTTTTCACCATCATAACGTGCCACTCAATCAGTTGCACGGCTTACGGAATTCTCCAAAACACTAGCGATTTTAACCAGACACTGATCGCCCGCCTGATGTCCTCAAGTATCGTTAAATTCTTTAAAATAGTCAATATCCAGAAGTATGATCGATAGATCATCTTCTCCCCTAAGGGATCTGGACTACTCATGTCTTGGAAATTCCTGGAACTTCCTGACATTGGCAATACCCATCAAGCTATCAAGTGACGCTAGTTTTTCCAGTTTCTTATTAGTGTCTTCCAATTGTAAGCTCTGGAGTTGAATTTCTTCTTTCTGTCGGACAGCCTCTTCTGTTCTTTCATTTACCAAATATTACAGTTTTGAAGAAAACTCTTTTTCAAGAGTCAGTTCTCTGTGCTTCAGGCGAACTTTTCTTTGCTGAGACTCTATAAACCAATAGACTAAGCCAAGCAGAATCATGATGTATGCACTATAATCTCACCAGATTTGCCATGGAGGCGGAAGAATATTCACATCAATACTTGCTCCGGTCATGTTCCACAGGCCATCATCGTTGACGACAATTACTCGAAAAGTATATTGCCCGCTAGCTAATCCCGTATAGATAGCGCGTAGGTTTTTATAGTCAGTTTCAATCCAATTATTCTCCAGACCTTTCAGCTTATATTCGTACTGGTTTTTTCTCGCTTACGGTAGCTCAAAGCAAAAGACTCGAAAGAGAATATGTAGCCCGTATAATCCAAGGTAATTTCCCTGGTGATGTTGATTGGTTGATCCAAGCGAAACTCTGCAGTGTCAGCAGAAGCAAATTTAACAGACTTATTGAATAGTAAAAAATCTGTAATAACAACAGGTTTGATATGAGTATTGTTGGTAACCTTACCAGGGTTTATTTCATTGAATCCGCTAATGCCACCAAAATACAATCTGCCTGATCGATCTTTGAGCAAGACGCCAAGATCAAATTCATAATCCTGAAGCCCATCTTTTAAGTTAAAGTTTGTGAAAATTTCTGTTTTAGGGTTAAAGCGACTAACGTCATTGTTAGTGGTTAACCATAAAACCCCATTATCATCTTCCAGCAGACCATAGACATGATCATTGGGCAGGCCTTGTTCAATGCTGTAACGCTTGAAACTTGAATTTTCCGGATTAAATTTATTGAGCCATCACCGGCAGTGCCTACCCAGATCGTCTCTGAAGAATCATGAAAAATGGTCAGCATAATATTGTTACCGAGACCCTGCACATTATCTTCAACATGTTGATAATACATAAAAGAGTTTGTTTTCAGGTCAAGTACATCGACTCCTTCAATTGTACCAACCCACAACCTTTATTGCTGATCCAGCATGGTGACAAAAGTGAGATCACTGCTTAGGCTATTCTTAATTGTTATTATCATGTCTTAAATGAGTAAATGCTTGGGTATCTGGCTGAAATTTATTCAGTCCGCCGTCAAAGATTGCGAGCCATAAACTGTCTTGACTATCTTCGAGAATGTCATAAACTTTATTGGAGCTTAGGCTATCAATTTGATCTTCCTGATGCCTGTAATGAGTGAAGGTCTTGTTGAGAGGTTCAAATTTATCGAGCCCGCCACCAGATGCGCCGATCCAGATATTTTCCCGCCTATCTTCATGTAAGGTTCTAATGAAATTATCACTGAAACTTGGCTCGTTACCTTCTTCATGGGCATAGTGCTTGAATTGCCCAGTGCGTCGATCAAGCCTGTTTAAACCGTCGCCTTGGGTACCGACCCATAAAAAGCCATCCTGACTTTCGGTAATGGACCAAATTTGATTATCGTTCAAGCTGTTAGGGTTACCCGGTTCGTTGAAGTAATGAACAAATGTTCCTGCACTTCTATCCAGTTGACTGATCCCACCATCAAGAGCACCAAACCATAGATCGCTACCGGCATCTTCAAAAATTGACGAGACAAGATTTATGGCTCAAACTATAGGGACTATTGCCGTGATGCTGATAGCCGGTAAAGTTATCTCGCTCTCGAACATGGATATTCAAGCCAGCACCGTTAGTTCCAATCCAGATGCCGCCTATAACATCTTTAAAAATCTTAGTAACCTCGTCGACAAACAGACTATTGAGATCTTCTCCATTATGACGGTAGTTAACAAACTTTTCAGAATCGTGATTGAATTGGCTTAACCCGTCTCCATCGGTACCCACCCACAACTCACCAAACTGATCTTCAGTAATGGCTGTCACAGCAGAGCTCTGTGCATTTACTGAGTCCATGAAGCGATCGCTAAAATGAACAAAGCTATCAGTCTCGGCATCATACTTGTTCAAACCACCATGATCTGTTCCTATCCAGATACCTTGATTTGAGCCCACCATAATGGAAGTAGTCAGATCGCTATTAATACTTTGCGGGTTGAATTGCTCGTGCCTATAGTGAATGATTTTTTTCTGATTTAATAAAGCAGTTTAAGCCCTCTTCAGTAGTCCCTATCCGGAGATCACCGTTGCCGTCCTTCACCAGAATAGAGATGAAATTCTAACTGATACTATCGGGCTTATTATTATCGTGCTGGTAACGAATGAATATTTCCGTTGTAGGATCGAATCTGTTTAAACCGCCTCCAAAAATACCTACCCAAAGAACACCATCTCGATCCACTAACAAAGCCCTGACGAAACTATAGCCGAGACTACTGCTATATCACCTGGGGTATGTCGGAATACCTTGAAAGTATTTCCATCATATCTATTAAGGCCATCCTGAGTGCCGATCTATGTAAAACCAACCATTGATCCTGCAGAACGCTGTACGCAGATGTCAGTGATAAGCCTTACTCAATGGAAACCTTTCAAAGCGTAAGTTTTCCTTGGTCTGAGGCTGCACCAGGAGAGAAAAAACTAGCAGAATTGTAATTACGCAGATCATGGGTGTTAAAGCAGATCGCCATACAGTCTTGCATCTGCTTCCCCACATGCAATATCGAAGGTTTAGATACTGCAAGGCAGCTTGAAAAATCGATTTTGTATTCTGCATAATCAGCAAATGATGAAGATCATTATTATTCTTAATTAATGTAACATAGACTTTTCTTCCTATATCCACCTTCCTTCGCCATGTCGTTTTTGGCCACAATTTAGCACATTGGCAATCTAATTTACTGTTCAATCACAAAATGTAGTTGCAAATTAGAAAATCAGACTATTGCCCGCGTATTGGCCTCCAGAGTTTTGGACTATTGCACGGAAAAAATGATGTGTATTTGAGTATTCCATAAAGCAACAGGCAATACCCCAGTGTAATCCGTATATTGGTAGTTTTATATCGGCTTATTAAGGCTCTACTTTAAGATTATTGCTCGTATAATCCATATTTCAACACACTATTGCCTTCCCCCCTTCCAATCACTCAAACAAATAGCAAGTTGTATCCTGTTGAAAGCGTGCACTATTTGCTATTTATACTTAAAACTACTAATTATCAATTAATGATTTAATGTTACGTAGGACATGCACCTATGTATTAATGGATATATTAATTATTAAAACCAAAAGAATGAAACAGCTATTCCTACTAACATACCTGGCCAACATCGCCCTGCTCATCAACGTCTATTTTGCTCTTCCGGAACAAATGATCGCCCACGGAGGACCAGACGGCCCGGATGGCTGGAGTTCCAAAGAGTTCTTCATCATAGCCCTTATCCTAGTTGATACCTTCTTTTTTCTTTCTCTACTATCTACCCTTATGGACTGGGAAAATCTCCCTCACAATGATCGGTATTCCCAATAAGGAATATTAGCTTCGAGAAGAAAATATAGAGGAGTGCCTGAGGAAACTAGATAGCCTCTTTGCAGAACTGTGTGTACTAATTCTTATTGTCGTATTTCTGTGTATCCTCGATACGATAGATACCAATTTGAATCAATCTTTCCTGGGAGTAGAAACACCAGGAGTTATCACTGTTGTCTTGCTTTCCTGGGTCTACGGAGTCTTTTGGGAATTTAAGTTAACGAAGTCATTAAAAGCACCAGACAAAGATAATATTTAAACTCAGCGTATGTGTCTGAGCCCTACTGCCAAAACAACATAGCTAAAAACTTTCCCCGATCGCCTTTACTCATATTTCGAAAGGTCTGATATTTGGCATGTTGGCATGATCTTCCATAATCCATTTCAATACCCCATAAAGGCAGCGCGCTAGTCGGCAACATAGCATAACGCCTAACACCAATGACTGATCAGGCGACAAAGCAATATAGTCGTCAGAAAACTCAGCAAAGCGTTTAATGTCGCGATATAGAACCGTGAAATGATCTAGATCTGGTATATCCCTACCTACCTTAAACTTTTGCGCCACACTTCCCTCATAAGCACGATACTCTAGGCCAATCCTTACTCTGCATCGATATAAAAATAATCATCAGCTTCATAGATAGAACGCCATAGCAATAAATTACCAATCGTTGGTTTCACCACGACGCGGGAATAATGATGACCGCGCTCTCTCGCAAGCTTACTTATCACCGAAATAGTGCGTTCGTGCTAAACATAGCCCAGCAATAGTCAGCCCTGCCATGATAAAAATCACCTTTCATCGTAAACAACACAGAATAATCGAAAAAAGAAGGGCAAGACTAAACACCGGATCAATGACCGAGATAGTATTCAGGGAAATACGTTCATCCAACAAAGGCCATAACCAATAAGCATTATAACTTAATTGGTACACAAATCCAGAAAACCACTCAGACTATAGCTCAGTAAGGAATACAAATAAACCCACTTAAAAGAAATATTTTTACGAAAAAAGGAAATAGCACCGCTGCTGCAAGCAAGACTCCAATAGGAACAAAGAAAACAGAATGGGTAAAATGACGATGATACTCAATAGTCAACAGCGGATCAGAAGACGAATGGATCAGCACATCAGAATCCGCCAGTAAACCAGCAAAAAACAATCACCGCCGCAGAACGGATTTCAGGCTTGTGAGCAATAGATTACCCAAAGCGCCGAGCCAAGCAAGCTCTGAGTTACAATATCCACAACAAATTCTCACACATCGCACTCGTATATCATGAAAATAAAAAACGGGCTATCTACTTCGTGCGAGGCAGGATGCTGATGAGCCCGGGAACCGAATCGACACACTCCGTCATGCCGGATTTAGTCCGGCATCAAGTTTAATTAGATACCGCTTGAAAAGTGGACTTACAATAGAATCTTCTCTTACGCCAGTATTTATAAGCTGCTCTACTAACTACCCAGGATCACTAGCCCTCAACAATCGATTCAATTCCTCCTGCATCATGAACAAAGCCCCTGGCCCTGCGGATGAGCAATCAGATTGCTCAATTCGAAAGGATCCAATTTCAAATCATAGAGTTCGTCCATACCCTGCAGCTTGTTATATTTAATATACTTGTACCGCTCAGTGTGAACGGCTTTATATCCCATATTAACAATGTGCTCAAAGACCGTATCGCTATAATATTCAACCAGAAAAGATGAATGCCATGTTTTAGCTGTGCCTGCGATTATAAGGTCATGGTGACATACCGTGTAGTTCTTGTCCGTGCCGTATGCCACCAAAATCCAACAGGGTCGAGGCCAGATCCAGACTCAAGACCATATGACCCAGACGCGTTCCAGCCAGTATCGTCTTAGGATAGCGTACAAATAATGGAATACGAAGTCCTTCTTCATAGGTCAGACGACGTTCAGCACTCAGGTCATATTCACCATGCCAGTAGCCGTGATCGCTGGTCATCACAACAATAGTGTTGTCTAACTGACCCATCTCAGAGAGCTTATTCATTAAAGCACTCACATCATCATCGACTGCCATCAGCATTTCATGCCGCTCATGAATGGTTCTTGCCGGAATCGCCGTATCGACACCAAACTTTGGTAATTTATTTATCTGTCACATCAACGTCGGCTTATCAGTGGGCGCAATAAAGGCATTTAGACGCCATGGAGTGGGAATGTTGGCATACATACCTTCATGACGTTTAGCGGGAACAAAACCAGCTCTACCGCTAGGAGCAACAGTAGCACTACCATCGTCTCTTTGCGTAATATTAGGATGCAAAGCTTTGTGCGATACATACAATAGAAATAGCTCATTACGTCGCTTGCCAAAAAACTTAATAGACTCATCAGTCAAAATATCTGTGACATAACCGGTATACTGACGTCGTCTGCCGTTAACGTTTAATTCCGAATCAGTCGTTACACCCTGCCCTTTCATGGCAATTCAATGATCAAAGCCAGGTCGTGGACTATCATCATTACCCATATGCCATTTACCAATAAAGGCAGCGTCATATCCCTCGTTTAACTTTTTTGGAAAAGTTTTAAGTCGATGGCTCTGTTCATTCTTGGTCAGACTATCAGTAATACCATTGCCATGGGCATACAGGCCGGTTAAAAAACTGGCCCGACTGGGTGAACAAAGCGGGGTCGAGGTAAAGGCATTAACAAAGTAAGCCACATCATTGACAACACGATCGATATTAATGGTTTTGATATACGGATGCCATGCAACACTCATCTCATCACAGCGCAGCGCATATTATCCACCAGAACAACAATCATATTGTGCTTATTCTGTGAGGCAGGCCACGCAGCAGCACTAAACAAACTCAATAACATAGTGATGCTAACTATGAGCTCTCGATGGAAAAGAATGGAAAATGAATCAATCAGTTTGTTCACAAATATTTCCTTCGTTTTTGTTTTTATTGTAGAGCAGCAACTTAGTTCTAAATTACACTCTCCATAATAACTAATGTATTAACATCCACTTCCTACAATCCAAGCTAACAAAAGAAGTCATTTTTAGTATAAAAACACGCCTCCATGGATGGAGAACGACTCCAGGGAAGGAGGAGGTAGCAAACGTCTGGAACAAGTTTTCCAGCCAAAGTCGAGTCAAACAATGCCCCGCCAAAAGCGAACGTTTAATAATTCGTAAATTAATTCATTGTTTACTAATCGTCAACATAAACAAGCAATAAGACAAGAATATAAAACTTTCTTATTGTGAAACATACTCCAAGGTTTTTATATTCCAAAAGTGCTCATAGGTTTCAATACCTTTCTGCACCTCCATTTGATTTGGAAACTCAATATCGGAATATGCTAATTCTGTTATCGTGGTGTATTCATCATACGTCACAGACGTCACAGAATTTTTTGTTAGTCGATGAATCAAGATAACACCCCTACCTGATAACTCGTTGAATTGTTGAGTATAGTAAAATAGGGCTTCTCCACTATGGACCATGATCTTAAATTATGGACCATGATCTTAAATTTTAATACTTCCATATTTGAACAAGCATCACGGGAACAGTCACACTCTTGCTTAATCTCTGCGAGTTTTTTATGAAAAACCTTAAAGAACAATATCAATTTTTCACCAACTGTTTTTTTTAACCCATTCCCATGTTGAGTCTTCACTTTTCTTAACAGCATAGAGAAAAATAGCATTTCCCTCGAGTTTAGATATTTTAAGGGGTATCTTGATCTGCCCAATGATCATACTAATCAATTGAGTAATAATATGCTGACTATGCTCTAACTTCATCTCATCGGATAACATAAACTCAGTGTAACCGCTGATATCAGCAATCATCAGCAGTACTTTTTTAGTTTATTCATCAGCCATAATAAATACTCAGTCCAGCTTCATTCGTGATGATATAGAAACCCTGATTAAATAAACAACTCCACAACATATGTTGAAATATTATGATTCTTCAGGGGCAGAGCACGTTTTTATTATGAACTTCCAAGATATTATGAAAAACCGTATTCAGTCATTTATTATTATTCTAACTAAAAGCGGGATGAACAATATGATACCAAAATCAATTTCCAAGCCTGTTTATGCAATAACAAGAGGTTTTCTATTGATACTCACTAGCAATATGACGGTTAATGCAATCGAAACCATGCGGTCCGCTGTTTATCATAACGGTGGTGTAAAGATCCGTAAAGTATCCGTGCCTGCGTCGCAAAGCGGTCAGGTTCGCATCAAGGTGCACGCCGCTTCCGTGAACCTAGTAGACCGGAAGATCATCTCCAAAGCGAGCGGTGTAGATCGCACTGCGGGTCGTGACCTGTCGGAAGTCATCGATACTCTTGGTCCATCAACAGCAGGATGGAAAGTCAGCGATACAGTAACCGGAATCTCGGCATCGGGTTCCTATGCGGAATATGCTATTGCATCAGTTGACACAATGGCCGCCAAATCTGTCAAGATGTCTTTCGCGAAAACTGCCTGGTGAGAGTCGTCGTAGACACCGTCTGGCGTGCTATCGTGACAATAGACGATGTTAAACCAGGTCGGAAGGTGACTAATACACGGCCGATGCAGGCGGTGTCGGTTCATCAGCAGTGCAGATTGCCAAGGCGCATGGTGCCTCTACATCATTGCGACAGCTTCACCGTGTAACCATGAATTCCTACGATCGCTAGGAGCAAATGAAGTCATCCGATTACAACACAACCAGTTTTGAAGATGTCATCTCCGATCTTGATTTTATCCTGAACACAGCTAAGCTAACATGGATACAGGACTTCGTTCCATCGGAGTGGTGAAGGAAGGCAATATACTCGTTTTCATTGCCGGTCTACCAACTGGCGGCCAGTGTGCACAGGAGCGAATTCGCTGCACGTAAACCGGTTGTGCCGCCGGCGAAATGTTGAAGCATGCTGTAGAACTGGCTGACGCTGGCAAATTTCAAATTAGCATAGAGAGTCAGCTACCATTGGAAGAAGTAAATGCGACCCGGGATATAAACCGTGGTGGTCACACCCACGGCAAAATCATCCTCAAGATCGATCAATAATCATACACAGATTGATCGAGGCCATACGGATCTGGTTCAAGCCCTGCAATACTGCATGTGTCAATGTAAGAAACTGCCTTGGATTGTGAGAATGCCGCACTGGTGAGACCATGGTAACGGCCTTGACCTTATCATTAGTTCGATTGTGTTGAGTATTGGATACCGCCTTTTATTACTGAGGAGAGATAAAATGCAGTGCCCAAAATGCGATGCTAAAATGGATGATGCTGAAATCTATAACGTGACTGTCAAGCATTGTTGCATTTTGTAAAGGTCTATGGTTTGATCACTCAAAATATGTGTTTTAAAGACAAAAAGAAGGTGCAAATGAAATTGATACTGGCGATGAAGAATTCGACAAGGTATTTGATAGAGAAGATGATAAAAATGGTCATTGCTGACCAACCTCATATTTATTATAAAAGTTGCAGTAAATGTTTTTCATTTTTTTGATGCAGGTGAGTTTCGGGATTATGCTGAAAGAGACATCTTTGATTTCTTCAAAGACCTTATGGCCAAAGAAAGATAAAAGATAATAGTCCGAGAGATTCAGGATAATTAATTGGATGAAATCGTCCCCAAGATTGATCAATAAACATTGTTGGATCCCATAAATGAGGAAGATATTAATCACAGTTGGCCTGATACTGATAGTTGCATGGTTAATTGTTAACTTCACGCAACCTGGAAATATACCCAGATTTCCTGGCGACATTTACATAAAGAAAGAAGGGTACAGTTTTTACTTTCCGCTAGGCTGGTGCATACTCGTTAGTATCTGTATAACTATTTTATTCAGGATATTTGGCAAATAATTCAGCGAGAAAACTATTCAGAAAAAACCGTAGCCCCTATTGCAGCAAATCACCACTTCGCTATCCCGCATCAATTACGAAACCCATATTCCAAAGCAAAAAACTGTGGGCCAAAATCAGACAATGATTCCCGTAACTTAGCCAGTTCTTCTTCCTGCCCGTGCACTTTCAGACGTACGATTTCCGCAATCTTCAAGGCTTCTTCAAGCAACGCTCTCACATTGTCTAAGTGTGCCAACAATCCTTCAACATCTTCATAGCCTTCACGACAATTGGCTTCATCGCCATCAAAACTAAAGCCATAATTAAAGACATTTTGGCTCTTCTCTCGTCTTCGAAACAAATTACTCGCAAAGCTCCTTAAACGAATCGATGGCATTCATGATATTCAAACCAAAAACTTATAGTCTAAAACTATAATGGCTTCGACCCCTTATCGTCTTATCCACACATGTGATATCTTCTATTACGAGCGATGCGGTGAGGCCTACTTCTCCTCCAAATGAATTAAAGTGCCCGTATATATAATGGTGATATAATAGCGCAGTATTTTGAAAAAGTAATAAGGGGAGATGAGTGAGTAAAATAGTTGAATGCGTTCCAAATTTTTCTGAAGGACGCGATCTAAATATAATTAAACAAATTACTGACCAGATCGAGTCCGTGCAGGGCGCACAATTAGTCGACGTTGATCCAGGGGAAAGTACAAATCGAACGGTTGTAACAATTATTGGAGCACCTGATGCTGTTAAAGAAGCTGCATTTCGTGCGATTCAAAAGGCTGCAGATCTTATTGATATGAGCAAACATTCTGGTGGGCATGCGAGATTTGGCGCTACAGATGTCTGCCCATTTATTTCTGTGAGTGATGTTTCTATGGAAGAGTGTGTGCAATATGCACGCGAACTCGGCCAACGGGTCGGTGAAGAGTTGAATATCTCAGTATATCTTTATGAGCATGCTGCCGCATCGTCGGAGAGGCAGGATCTTTCCAAGGTGCGAACGGGGGAATATGAAGCTCTATCTCAAAAATTGACCAAGCCGGAGTGGAAGCCTGATTTTGGTCCGACAAAATTCAATGCGAAAAGTGGCGTGACTGCGATCGGAGCACGTGAATTTTTAATTGCATATAACATAAATTTGAATACAACTGATCGTCGATATGCCAATGAAATAGCTTACGAAATTCGTGAACGCGGTCGTTGGAAAAGAACGGGTAGTAGTGATTCACCATTTTACTACAAAGGCCAGGTTGCTTATTTTAAAGACGATGTTTTTCCTTGCGGTAATTGCGATTTTACCGGAAAGACATTTGCAGAAACGGCAGATCATTACAGGCAAGCTCATGGAGGAGACCTGTATGAACGCTACGCAGGTATTGGCCTGGATGTTAACAATCTAACCGGAAAACCAGTTTACAAAGATGGTCAGTTTACCCATCTCAAAGCCATAGGCTGGGTTGTCGAAGACTATAATTGCGCTCAAATTTCCATGAATTTGACCAACTATAAAATTACCCATCCATATCAGGCATTGGAAGCGGCGCGTCAGCTCGCAACTGAGCGTGGCATTGTGGTGACAGGTTCCGAAATAGTAGGTGTGGTCCCTTTTGATTGTATGGAAATTGCCGGTAAATTTTACTTAAAGCGAATGATGAAATCTACGGACATTCCAGCGCGAGATGTCGTTCAAACCGCTGTACAAGCTATGGGCTTGAGCGATGTCAGTGAATTCGATATTGATAAAAAAGTCATTGGATTGCCAACACAGGACGGCCCACTGGCATTACCAAGTTAACTTCCTTGAACTACTAAAACCTGCTTGATATCAACCTAGGTCGTTGCTGCATTTTTCCAACAAGCAAAGGAACGCATTCTTAGAAATCGATAAGTCTCGGCACGCACCA
>Ga0056107_100018_pt1 | contig 31562 bp, 27 predicted proteins | sample WorMetcrassitun2_FD_77006 | JGI IMG/M metagenome (GOLD analysis project Ga0056107, IMG submission 77006) | Marine gutless worms symbiont microbial communities from Max Planck institute for Marine Microbiology, Germany - Olavius crassitunicatus.2 ...
CCAAACAAATTATAACAGAAGAACATGTGAAGCTCAATTATTTCAATATATTACGACCTTTTTTATCGTCAAATTCGTCATCTGACCTACAAATCTGATCTGAGTTTTGCAAGAGGCTCAAGCTATAATAATTTTTCAGACGATAATCTGATGGCCAACGAATACTCAGTCGCAATCCACCATTTCATCAGTGAAAAAATCGATGATGCCCGTGAACAACTCGTCAGAGCTGAAGAAACAGGGGATAGACAGAAACAACTATACTGGAATGGACATCTCAAAGAATTTTCCTGGATACGCACCTACCTGAAAGAGCATGTCGATTCAAAAGATTTTGTTTATTATAAACAGGTTCCAATACGAGATTAATTGATAGATGTCATACACCTACCTGCTCGATCTTTATAGTGCGCTGAATCAGAGAATTGTCGCTCTAGATAAACTTAAGGATAATCAGCCGGATTTATCGGCGGAACAGGTAACTCACCTGGCCGGGCGGCGCGATTGTCTTGAATCATTTTATGATTATCTGCAGGACAACTATGACCAGAAACTTCCCAGAAGATTGCAACAGCAGTTCAGGGAAAAAAATTAACCAGATCTGCTTGGATCAATTATCCGCTTCAAGGAAAAGACAGCAAATTCAGGCTAGGCGTTAATCCGCGGCGGCGGAACCATTTCCCACAACAGGCTGACCCTGACATCAAAGATATCGCTGCGCCTGGGCTTGATCGCAAAGGTTTCGGTTTTTACCCTGGTGGGATCGTAATCATCAGTCAGCTTCTCCAAAGCCTGATTCTGCTCGGTTTCAAGCTCCTGCAACTCCTGATCGAGCTGTCCGGCCACCTCTTCCGCCCGTTTGACATCATCTTTCTCTTTGCCGATTCTACCGGCCTTCCTGATGCCGCTTGCAGTCCTCGTCATGGTTGAGGTCGACATTTTCTTGCGGCCGAGAAAGGCCCCGAGCACCGCTGTTCCAAAAGAAAGAATGGTATCGGTGGTTTTGGTGGATACATCCCCCTTTTCCTTCTCCAGTTTGGCGTAGGCGCTGTCAAGTTGTTTCTCCAACCGCTCCCGTTTGACCTGGAATTTATCGACCAGCTTTTCGACGGTCTCCTCCTTATCCTCACGCAGACGATCTCCAACACGGACGAGGAAATCGGCCTCGCTTTCCCCAGGTCGGGATTCCATTTTCAAAGATGGTACCCGCAACAGGTTCAAGCGTTGACTCTGGTAGAGATAAATGGAGAAATCCTTCTCATATTTTTTCAAGCTCCTCAACGATGAGAAACTTTGGGGCAGCGTATAAAAAGAACTCCCGTTGGGAGCGCTGTCAGCACATGAATCGATATCGATATCTGATGATTCCGAGAAGTTCCAGTCCGGCCTTTTAAACGATTCATCCAGATAGAGACGAACATTCATATCGGTGAGCTCGTCGATGTTCCGGTGACTGTTGTAAAAACGTACCGATGCGGCCGCCGCCAGCCACGGTTCAAAGGAAAGTTCTTCACTGTAGACGTTCATCAGATGATAGCGCTGATCGATCCCCTCATGAAGCATCGGCGGTTGTCCCTGGACATCGCCCCCATGATCGATCAGTGAACCCGACTCCGACTCCAGATTATTTTCAAACGACGGGCGATCGGCCATCAGCCTGTCAATATCCTGGAGACTGATCGGCCCTTTCAGATAAGACATTACCCAGCGGGTCTCAAACATGAGCGGCTCATCGATATGGGCCGAGGTAAGCAGAAACTGCCGACCTTTCATGTCCGAGAGCAGCTCCCGCACCATCGATCGGTTAAGGGTGCCGTCGCTGGCCCCGACTATACCCTCAAGAACCCGGTCCTGATCCTGGGTCGTCTGCAGCCGGCCGACAAACCAGGAACCGATGTTGGACAATCCCTTGTAGTCGAGATCAACGGGGTTCTGGGTGGCAAGAACGACACCGAGACCAAATGCCCGTGCCTGCTTAAGGAGGAGCAGCATCGGTTTTTTCGACGGCGGATTGCCGGTCGGTGGGAAATAGCCGAGAATCTCGTCCATATAAAGCAGGGCGTTCAGCGATGAGGTCCCCTGCTGGCGCCTCATTCAGTCGATCGTAGCATTGAGCAGTAAAGTGACAAAAAACATCCGCTCCGTTTCACTGAGATGGGAAATGGAAAAAATTGCCGTGTTAGGTCTGCCGTCCTCACCGTAGAGAATCCTCTGGATATCAAGCGGCTGCCCTTTCAGCCATGAGCCGAAGGAGGGGCTGGCAATGACATTGTTGAGCAACATCGCCAGCTTCATTCGATCCGCCTGTGGAAAAAAGCTGGAAAGGCTGAATACCTCTACCTTTTCGAACGGCGGATTGACGATGGCGCCGATCAGCGTCTCAAGTGACAAATCTTCTATATTTCGCCAGTGGTGCAGCAAAATTGAGGAAATCAGGATATGCTCGCGGCTGGTCAGCGGATCACCGTCGATGTTGACCAGCGACAGAAGACTCGTAGCAGTGGATCCCACCAGTGCATTTAAACTGTCCGGATCGGTGATGACATCATCGGCCGGTGCCGCAAAACCTGCCATGATCGAAACCGAAACACCGCTGCTGCTGCCGGGCGTATAGACGGTAACCTTTGATTTCTGCCTCAGCGTCTCGATTCGTTTCTTACCCTGCCCCCAGGATTTAAGCCCCTCACTCCAGGTAGCCGCCGTTTTGTCGGCAAGCTGATCCACAGACATATTTTTTCTCGATGCCTCTGCAGGATCGATCCACGGCTTAAAATCCGATGGCTTGAGATTGGGAAAGGTGAGCAGCAGATTGGCCATATTCCCTTTCGGATCGATAATGATTGACGGCACATCATCCATTATGGCCTCTTCAATCAACCCTATTCCCAGACCGGTCTTACCACTGCCGGTCACACCGATGATGACACCGTGGGTGGTCAGGCTCTTGCTCTTATAAAGCAGCGGCAACTCGGTAGACGGTTCATCCCCTATCGGCAGTTCCCTGCCAAGATAAAACAGCCCCAGCTTTTCATACGGTAGATTGGTTTTCACGGAACACCTCGTCTTTTCATATTTTAACAGAGAGAGAAGTATCGATGGTCAATAATTACCTAACATAATGATTTTATCTATGTCAATTTTGTCAATCAATTTTAGTAATTTGATACTCTTTTAGGTTTTAGACAGCCTTTGTTTTGCTCAAGTCGTTTATAGTGTTTATAGTAAGCCGAGCGTTCTTTATTTAGTCCTTAAATATTAACCAGATACCTGATACGATTTAGAGCTTCCAGACACTACCTTTTGAAGACATTGACAATGAACTTCACCTCTGAATCTGGAAATCGACCAAAACTAAACAGAAGACAGCTGCTAAAGCTGACGGCAGCCGGAGGCGTTGTCGGAACGCTGGCTTATTTCGGCTTTCGATCAACCGGCAGATTGACGGCAGTCCGCCATAGCCAGCCGATGATGGGAACCATTGTCAACCTGGTTGTCTGCGGTGATCATGAAGGCCTATGCCAGGAGGGCATAACCGCCTGCTGTGCCCGGATGGAATCACTTTCCTCAATGATGAGCACCTATGTTGCCGATAGTCCGCTCTCAGAGTTAAACCGGAATGGAATCCTCAAAAACGCGCCCAAAGAACTGGTTGAAGTTTTTACCATGTCAAAAGAGTTAAGCGAGTTGACGGGGGGTGCCTTTGACCCGACCGTTCTGCCGCTGGTCGGACTTTTCAGACAGATTAAGAAGAGCGGCAACCTGCCGGATGAAGGAAAAGTGAAAGAAATTTTGCAACTGGTCGACTACCGACATATTATTGTAGAGGAAAGTACCACAATCAAGTACTCCAAACCCGGTGTTTCGGCAACCCTCGACGCCATCGCCAAAGGCTATATAGTCGACCGGGGGATCGAGGTTCTGCAGGGTATGGGGCTGACGAACGCTTTTATCGAAGCGGGCGGGGATCTGATGGTAATCGGTCACCGATACGATGGCAAACCCTGGAAAATCGGGATTAGAAACCCGCGCAGCGACGATCTGAGAAATATGAAAACAGTTGAAATGAGCGACCGGGCCATTGCCACGTCCGGAGACTATATGCAATATTTCACCGAAGATAAAAAAGTCCATCATATCATCAACCCTCACACCGGCTTTTCTCCTGTCCGTACCGCATCGAGTTCTATTCTGGCTCCAACGGTAGCCAAAGCGGACGGCCTGGCAACCGCCACCATGGTCCTTGCTCCTGAAGAATCCATCGCCCTGCTTGAAACAATTCCGGACTGTGAAGGTTATTTAATCGATAAGAAGTTGAACAGATATCAGACAAAGGGATTCTTCAGCTGACATGAGAAGGGTAACGATAGGAAGAGGCCTTGATATCCCGATAAGCGGCAAGCCGCTGCCGTCAATAACAGATGCTGAACCAATCAAGCATGTGGCCCTGATCGGTGATGACTATATCGGTATGAAGCCGACCATGCTGGTTTCTATCGGTGATCATGTCTCCTGCGGCCAGCCGCTGTTTTCCGACAAGAAAAACGAAGGCGTCATCTTTACAGCACCAGCCGCCGGCGAGGTCATGGTGATCAACCGGGGAGCCAAACGCAAATTCGAGTCACTGGTTATCAAAGTCGAAGGAAACGACAGCCTGTCTTTTTGCGATCCCGGTAAAGATCCACATGCGTTCAGCGCTGAAGAGCTGCGGCGTCTACTAGTCACCTCAGGTCTATGGTGCGCCTTTAGAACGAGACCGTACGGAAAAATACCAAAGATAAGCAGCGAACCTGCGTCTTTGTTCATTACCGCTATGGACAGCGCCCCACTCGGGCCCAATATGAGTCAAATCATCGACGACCAGCAAGATAATTTTCGCACCGGACTGAAAACCGTTGCCGCACTGACTAAAAAACCAGTCTATATCTGTCAATCAGATGATTATATCGACCCCATTGATCAAGGCGACTGCGGTGATCAGGTAGAACAGGTAATTTTCGATGGGCCCAACCCGGCAAGTCTGCCGTCAACACACATTCATTTTCTGGATCCGGTTCATGAGGGCAAAATTGCCTGGCATATCGGTGCTCAAGAGGTGTCAGCCATCGGCGGGTTGCTCAGAACCGGCCGGCTCTGCAGTGAAAGAATCGTTGCCCTGGCCGGACCGTCAGTTAACAATCCCCGCTACATCAGGACCATTGTCGGGGCCGCCATTGACGAGATCTGTGACGGTGAACTGGTGAGCGGTGAAGATGCCAGGATGTTGTCGGGATCGGTTCTCGACGGCAGGCAATCTAATCCTGTACACGGTTTTCTGGGCCGCTATCATCAGCAGATTAGCTGCCTGCCGGAAGGCGACGGCCGCCAGTTTTTTGGCTGGCTCCGCCCCGGAAAAGAGCGCTTTTCGACAACCCGGGCTTTCTGGTCGGCATTTCTGAAACCGAAAAAGTTTCCGTTCAACACGGCCGTCTGGGGTGGTGACCGATCCATCTTCCCGCTCGGGACCTATGAAGAAGTGATGCCGCTCGATATCATTGCCACCTATTTCTTAAAAAGCCTGGCATCGGGAAACAGTGAACGAGCCAAAGAACTTGGCTGTCTGGAAGTGATCGAGGAAGATCTGGCCCTCTGTTCGTACGTCTGCCCAGGGAAAAACGAGTTTGGCCCGATGCTTCGCCAGACCCTGACCAGTATTGAACAGGAAGGATGAATAACCGAACTGACCCCCAATAATTATGAAATTTTTGAATAATTTTTTTGTCGATCTAAAACCTCACTTTGAAGAAGGCGGCAAGTACCAGCGCTGGTACCCGCTCTATGAGGCTTTTGACTCATTTCTCTTTTCAACCACCAAGTCCACGCCTTCAGCGCCCCACGTCCGCGATGCTGTCGACTTGAAGCGGATCATGATCACCGTCATCGTCGCCCTGATACCGTGCACCATCATGGCCCTGTGGAATACCGGCTACCAGGCCAACTCGGTGCTGTTTGAGATCGGGGCGGCACCGCAGGGATGGCGCGGTGCGGTGATGCAGACAATTGGTGTGGATCCGCAATCTATTATCTCTAACATGGCTCACGGAGCCCTCTACTTCGTGCCTATCTATCTGGTCACGGTGATTGCCGGCAGCGTCTGGAAGGCATTTTTCAACCTGATTCGAGGACATTAATTCTCGGAAGCCTACCTGGTGACCAGCCTGCTGCTGCCATTGACACTGCCGCCAACCATACCGCTCTGGCAAGTGGCGGTGGGCGCCAGCTTCGGGGTAATTTTTGCCAAAGAGGTATTCGGCGGTGTCGGCAAGAACTTCATGAATCCGGCGCTCGCCTCCCGGGCCTTTATCTACTTCGCCTATCCGGCCCAGATGACCGGAGACAAGATCTGGACGGCAGTAGACGGTATCTCCAGTGCCACACCACTCGGAGCCCTGGCCCAGGCCAACCCGGGCGACCCCACTGCAGTTCTTGATATTTCCTGGTTTCAGGCCTTTATCGGCACCATCCCCGGATCGATGGGAGAGACCTCCACCCTGGCCTGCCTGCTCGGTGCAGCCCTGCTCCTGGTGACCGGCATCGGTTCCTGGCGAATCATGCTGGCCATGCTTATTGGCGCCGTTGTCACCACCTTTTGCTTTAACCTGCTACCCAACCCCGCCAACCCGCTCTATGCAGTGCCGATCCATTACCATCTGGTTCTCGGTGGATTTGCCTTCGGCCTTGTCTTTATGGCAACCGACCCGGTTTCAGCCGCCCAGACCCAGACGGGTAAATGGCTCTATGGGCTCCTGATTGGTTTTCTGGCCATTTTTATCAGGGTCGCCAATCCGGCCTACCCGGAAAGTGTCATGCTGGCCATTCTGCTCGGCAACGTCTTTGCACCGCTGTTCGATTATTTTGTCGTCCGCGCCAATATCAAGAGGAGGATCGTTCGTCATGGCTGAAGAGCATCCCCTCAAACCGTTCTATTCGGTATTGGTCCTGGCCTTTGGCTGTTCGACCCTGGTCGCCCTGGCAGCCGTTGGCTTAAAGCCCTATCAGGATGCCAACAAGTCCCTCGATCAGAAAAAAAATATTCTCGCTGCGGCCGGACTTTACCAGCAAAGTATATCCGTTGAAGAACAGTTCTCATCGATCGAAACCAGACTTGTTGAGCTGGCCACCGGCAAATTCGTTGTAGACCAGCGCCTCGATCCCCAATTTTTTGATCAACTCGATAGTGCTGCAAAAGATGAAACCGGCCTGGCAATTGAGAAGGACGATGATGTTGCCGGCATCAGACGTCAGGAGAAATATTCTCTGGTCTATCTGGTCAAAGACGGGGCTTCAGTCGATCAGATCGTCCTGCCGGTACGCGGCAAAGGACTCTGGTCGACCATGTACGGTTATGTTGCCATCGATTCCGATCTGAACACCATCCGTGGCGTTGCCTTTTATGAGCACGGGGAAACACCCGGACTCGGCGGTGAAATTGAAAACCCGCGCTGGCAGAAAGGCTGGCAGGAAAAAAATCTTTACAACGATTCCAGCGATCTCCTGATATCGGTTGTCAAAAGCGGCACCCAAAGCAGCCCGGAAGAGCAGGCTTACCACATTGACGGGCTCTCCGGGGCGACACTGACCACCAAAGGAGTCGACAACATGATGCGCTTCTGGTTTGGCGACCACGGTTTTAAGCCGTTTTTCGAGCAGTTCAGAAACGGAGGATTTAATGGCTGAATCATCCAAGGAACTTCTGCTTCGATCAATATTCAGGCGCAACCCGATCGCCCTGCTCGTGCTTGGCATCTGCTCGGCGCTGGCGGTAACCGGCCAGATGTCGACGGCCCTGGTAATGTCGATCTGTGTGACCCTGGTAACCGCTTTTTCGAGTCTGACCATCTCGATCGTACGTTTCCAGATCCCCAACACGGTCAGGATCGGTATCCAGATCATGGTTATCGCCACTCTGGTAATTATCGTCGACCAGATCCTCAAGGCCTTTTTCTACGAACTCTCAAAACAACTGTCGATCTTTGTCGGCCTGATCATCACCAACTGCATCGTTATGGGAAGGGCCGAGGGGTATGCCATGTCCAACCCGCCGATCCCAAGTTTTATCGACGGAATCGGCAACGGCCTCGGCTACGGTTTTATTCTGATGAGCGTCGCCTTTGTCCGGGAACTGTTTGGTTCCGGTTCGATCTTCGGTTATGAAGTACTTTCCCTGGTCAACAACGGCGGCTGGTATGTACCCAACGGCATGCTCGTACTGCCGGCCAGCGGTTTCTTCCTGATCGCCGTGCTGATCTGGGTTATCCGCTGGATCGACCCCGACCAGCAGGAGAAGAAATGATGCATTATCTCGATATCATTTTCCGCTCCCTGTTCATCGAGAACCTGCCGCTCAGCTTTTTCCTGGGCATGTGCACCTTTCTGGCGATTTCCAAAAAGGTTACCTCAGCGTTAGGACTCGGCCTGGCCGTGCTGGTGCTTACCGCCATTACCGTGCCATTGAACAATTTTCTGCTGAACACGCTTCTCAAGGATGGGGCCCTGTACTGGCTTGGCCAACCGGACATCGATCTGAGCTTTATTGGCCTGATGATCTATATCGCCACCATTGCCGCCGTTGTCCAGATACTTGAGATGGTGCTCGACCGGTTTGTTCCGGCCCTCTATAACACCCTCGGGATCTTCCTGCCGCTGCTGACGGTAAACTGTGCGATCCTGGGTGGTTCTTTATTCATGGTTGAAAGGGATTACACCTTTCTTGAAAGCGGCGCTTACGGGCTGGGAGCTGGTGGCGGGTTCATGCTCGCCGTCGTTACCCTTGCCGCCATCCGCGAAAAATGTGAATACGCCCATCCTCCCAAGGCGCTGCGGGGACTGGGGATGACCTTTATTACCGCAGGACTGATGGCCATAGCCTTTATGGGCTTTGCAGGAATAAGCCTATGATCGTTTTCCAACCGGTGAAACGTTTATTATCGGAGAACATCGGATGAATGAAATAATCTATGCAGTAACGATTTTTCTTGCCATCCAGTTCATCCTGGTCACCCTCATCGTTGTCACCAAGAAGACGCTACTGCCGGACGGTGATCTTGCCATCATAATCAACGATGACAAAGAACTGACCACCAAACCGGGCGGCAAATTGCTGACCATGCTTGCCGACCAGGGTATCTTTTTATCTTCGGCCTGCGGCGGTGGCGGCAGCTGTGCCCAGTGCCGGTGTATTGTCAACGAAGGCGGCGGCTCCATCCTGCCGACTGAGGAGTCGGCCATTACCCGGCGCGAGGCACGGGAGGGCTACCGACTGGCCTGCCAGGTTCCGGTAAAGCGGGATATGAAGATCGAGATCCCGCCGGAAATGCTCGATACCCGGAAGTGGCAGTGCGTTATCGCCTCGAACGAAAACGTTGCTACCTTTATCAAGGAACTGGTCCTGAAACTGCCGGAAGGAGAACATGTGGATTTCAAGGCCGGCGGTTTTATCCAGATCGAAGTCCCTCCCCATGAACTGGATTACCAGAGCTTTGAAATCGACAACCGTTTCTTAGGCGACTGGCGCAAGTTCAAGATGTTCCAGTTCAAGTCCCACGTCTATATTCCGGTGACCAGGGCCTACTCGATGGCCAATTATCCCGACGAACGGGGGCTGATCAAACTCAACGTCCGTATCGCCAGCCCACCGCCGGGTCAACCACTGGCGCCCCAGGGGCAGGCATCTTCTTATATTTTCAACCTCAAGGCCGGTGATAAAGTCACCATTTCCGGCCCCTATGGGGATTTTTTAATCGAGGAGGGCAATGAAGAGATGGTCTATATCGGCGGCGGTGCCGGCATGGCCCCACTGCGCAGCCATATCTTCGATCTGTTCAAGCGTATAAAGACCGATCGCAAGGTCTCATTCTGGTACGGCGGCCGGTCGATGAAGGAAGTCTTTTATCAGGAAGAGTTCAATCAGCTCGATGAAGAGTATGAAAACTTCACCTTCTACCTGGCTCTGTCCGCGCCGCTGCCCGAGGACAACTGGGAAGGCTATACCGGCTTTATCCATATGGTACTCTACGATCAATATCTGAAAAATCATCCGGCGCCCGAAGATATCGACTACTATATCTGCGGTCCGCCGATGATGCTCGACTCGGTTCTCGAGATGCTCGACAATCTTGGAGTAGAACGGGAGAATATCCATTTTGACGACTTTGGAGGCTAGCTTGAATATTTAACGAGTCGATACGGCCCACTATCCCGCGTCGCTTTTGCGGCTGGCATATTAATATATAGCCAGTCGCAAGTCTCCTTGGCTAGCAGGCCGTCTCAACTCGTTAAATATTTAAGCGGTTTTCTTAATAAATGAGCGGGATTTTTATTAATACATGAGCGTTTTTTTTATAACACTGGGATTTACCTCGATACTGTTTATCGGAGCGGCGCTTGTCTTTAACTTCTGCAGGCGCAGAACTTCTAAAAGTAAACATCCGCTGACCACAACCTGCCACGACAATGGCGGCCCCATGTGCTGCAGCTGCAGCTCAACGGTGCAGACAATTATTGGTCGCAAATAACACCTTTTCAAAGTCTCCTTGTCTAACAGGCCGTCTCAGCTCGTGAACGTCAGGCTAAATATCTCACTCCACTCTGTAAACAGATTGATAGGAAATGTCAGGCAACGAGACTGTTGACCAGGACCGATAAATGGACAACGGGGATTTCCTGTCTCATGGCAGCCATGGCGCTTTTAAGCTGCATCAGACAACCGGAACAGGTGGTGGTTATCAGATCCGGATTGAGGGTGATAATCTTCTCGGCCAGATCATCTCTGATCCGCGCCGACAACTCCGGCGCCCCGACATGAAAGAGGCCGCCCTGACCACAGCACTGGGGGCCGTCTTTAAGTTCGAGGAGTTGGATCCGGGCAAACGAAGTCAATACCTTTCTCGGCTCTTCAGTTATCCCCAACTCGTTGCGCATGTGACAGGGGTCATGATAGAAGACCTTCACTGGTCCTGTCTCTGTGCCCCCGTCAATAACCTCCTCCGCCACTAGTGATTCAAGGAAAACGCTGATCTCGACAATCCGCTCGCTGATCAGTTGAGCTCTGGTTTTCCAGACCGGATTGTCCTTTAACAACCTGCCGTAAGAAGCAAGATGAGCAAAACATGATCCACATGAAACCAGAATTGGCCCATCACTGAGTTCAAGGGTTTTGATATTTTTTTGCGCCAGCTTCAGGGCGTCATCTCTTTTACCCGATGCAAGTGTTGCCAGCCCGCAGCAGCCAAGGCCGTCTTCGATAACGAGTTCCTGGTCGCGGCTGTCCAGGATAGCTCTGATATTTTCGATAATGTCAGGATAGAGATATTGGGCGGTGCAGCCGGGAAAATAGGTTATCGCGCCGGTAGCGCCGGCAGCCGTACGCGGCCTGCCTGATTTTTTGGGGGAAGCCGGCAACTCGGTCGGCTCCGGTGTCTGGGCAAACAAGGCCAGCCTGAGCCTGAGACCGCTGGCTGTCGACAGCCGATTAAACAAGATATCCGCCGTCTTTTTCCCGAGAATCCGGGCGGCGCCAAGCAGCTCGGGTCGATTCAGCGCCTTTCCGGCCAGATACTTCTGATAGCCGTGTTCACCGTAAAAAGAAGAAAATTCCGCGCGGGCGGCAATCACCTCTTCAGTGATATCAATATGCTGCGGACAGACGGTCGAACAGGCGCCGCAAAGCAGACATTTAGAATAGATATCTTCAAACACCGGGCTTGGTTGTTGATCTTTAAAGACCTCAGCCAGATACTGCTTACCCCGGGCACTGTAAATTTCATTGCTGCCGGCCCGAAAAACCGGACAGACCGGAGTACAGGCACCGCATTTGGCACACCGTTTTGTTGTTTCAGGAGAATCGTCTGCCCCGGTGTTACCACTCATCTACTTTGCCCACAACAAATATGCTTTGATAAAGGAATCGATGTTGCCGTCAAATACCGCATCGACGTTGCCCATTTCATGTTCGGTGCGGTGATCCTTAATCATCCGGTAGGGCTGCAGGACATAGGATCTGATCTGGCTGCCCCAACCGATTTTCTTCTTCTCCCCATGCAGGTTCTGCTGCTCTTGGGCCTGTCTTTCCCGCTCCAGCTCGTACAACTGAGCCGAGAGCATTTTCATGGCCATTTCCTTGTTGCGGTGCTGGGACCGCTCATTCTGGCACTGCACGACGATCCTGGACGGCAGGTGGGTGATCCGGATTGCCGAGTCGGTCTTGTTGACATGCTGGCCGCCGGCGCCGCTGGCCCTATAGGTGTCGATGCGCAGATCCTTGTCGTTGATATCGACATCGACCGTATCATCGAGCTCCGGCATAACCATCACCGAGGCAAAAGATGTGTGTCGCCGGCCGCTGGCATCAAAAGGTGAGATTCTGACCAGACGGTGGATACCGAGTTCCGAACGCAGATAACCATAGGCGTAACGCCCCTGGATAAATACGGTGGCGCTTTTGACCCCGGCCTCATCGCCGGCGAGATAATCGAGAAACTTGGTTTTAAAACCTTTATCTTCTGCCCAGCTCAGGTACATGCGCAGCAGCATATCGACCCAGTCCTGGGCCTCGGTGCCGCCGGCGCCGGCATGTATCGAGATCATCGCGTTGCTGGGGTCGTGTTCGCCGCTGAACATGCATTCCAGCTCGGTGTTATCGATATCGTTCTCAATAACAGCCAGATTATCGGCAACCTCTGCCTCCGCCTCACTGTCCTTTTCTTCGACAGCCATCTCCAACAGAAGTTGGGCCTCTTCAATTTCAGACCAAGATTCTTCCCAGCTCTTGATAATGTCCTGCAACTGCCCCAACTGTTTCTGGATCTTCTGGGCAGCCTCTGCGTCCGACCAGAAATCCGGTGCCAGCGTCTGCCTCTCCAGACGCCCCACTTCTTCTTTCTTTGAGGCTAAGTCAAAGATGCTCCTTCAAGGCCAGCATCCGGCCTTTCATATCGTTGAGTTTGTGAAACGATAATGCTGATCCGCTTTCCTGTGCCATCTCAATTCTCACTCATCATCTTTGCTCGATTGTTCATTACCCGATTGTTCATTACCCTTTTTGGGGAAAGGCGGCAAACAATAGGCTACCTTCAGTCTATCAGCCGGTTTATCCGATATCTTTTCCTGTTGATCACCGCTATAATCATAAGCACACATGCCGCTAACCCGCAAACGGGTGCGAACAGGTAACCCCCTCTGACAAAAAATGTTTTCTCTGTCAGTAGCGGTACCTGCATCGACTCGGCCCATGGGACAAACAGGGAAGACTCGATTTTAACCCGGCCCAGTGGATCTATATATCCGGAAATCCCGGTGTTTGCAGAACGTACCAGCGCTCTTCTGGTTTCCACACTTCGATATACAGTCATCGCCCAGCTCTGATACGGGGCACTCGATTTACCATACCAGGCATCATTGGTCAAATTAACCAGCAGGTTTGCCCCGGCCTCGACCCAGGCTCTGCCGAGATCGCCAAAAATCGATTCAAAACAGATGAGAACGCCGACCCTGATATTTCCGGCCTGCAGCGGCTGATCTATGGTGCCGGCAGTGAAATTGCCGGCCGCCTCAACCAGCGGCGCCAGGAAACTCAGATACTTTTCCAACGGTACGTACTCGCCGTACGGAACCAGATGGCTTTTATAGTAGCCAAAAGAAAAACCGTCTCCCGGCTGCATCAACATGGCACCGTTGTAATAGTGAATTATGCGTTTGCTTCTGCTCTGCTCGACCTCATACCAGGGGGCACCGCTGAGCAGCATAACGCCGCTGTTATCGACAAAATCACTGACCGGTTCCAGGTATTCGTTGGTCCGGGGATAAAACGGCAGGGCCGTCTCCGGCCAGATGATCAGGGAGGGAGGTTTATCGCTCATCAGCGAAGTACTTAGGCTGACATAGTCTTTGACGGTTCTCAGCCGTTCTTCAGGAGACCATTTCCGGGTCTGCTCGACGTTGCCCTGCACCACTCCAACCCTTTCATGAGGTGCCGAGCCGATCAGTTTTTCAATCTCCTGGAGGCGGTCGCTGGAGTATAAAGCCAATGCGGCGCAGATACAGCCGAGGATGGCGACAGCCCCGATTCGCTGCCCGGACGAGTATTTGTTTTTCAGAAAAAGAAAGAGGGTCACATTGATCAATACGATCAATAAACTATACCCGTAATGACCAAACAGATCGGCGGCCTGCAGCAGCCTCGGCTGGGACCACAAACCATAACCGATATCCATCCACGGAAAGCCGCTGAAGAGCCAGAAACGCAGCCAGTCAAGCCCAACCCAGAGCGAAGCACTGCCGGCCAGCAGCAGGAGAAAACTGTCGTTTTTCTCGAGCAGGTAGAAGCAAACCGAGAAGACGGCCAGATAGATGCTCATGTAGACAACCAGCAAAAGCATGGCCGGGACCGCCAGAAACCAGTTGAGACTGCCGTATTGATTAAGTACCGAGACAATCCAGTAGAGCTGTAGAACATAGACAAAGATTCCGGCGGCAAATCCATTGAAAAATGATTTTGCCGCGGACGGAGCCCGGCTTGACAGGAAAAATAACGGCACCAGACAGACGAAAATAAGCGGCCAGAAAGAGAACCTTCCCGGCAGGGCAAGCCATACGAGCAGCGGAGAACTGATCAGCAGCCCCCCCCTTGTCAGGACTCCGGATTCTCTCATCAGGATTCGGCCTTGTCTTCCAGCCTGATGATTTTAATCTTCTTGATTCTCCTTCTGCCGGCCGTGTGAACAATCAGCCTGACGCTGCCGACCTCAAACGTGTCACCCTCCATCCCTATACGGCCGAGCATGTGGATAATGAGTCCGCCGATCGATTCATAGGGACCTTCGGGCAGTTCGATGTCGAAGCGCTGCTCAACATCCTCGATATCGACCTTGGCCTGGACCAGCAGGGTGTTGTCGTCGATCTTTTCAAAGTCATCTTCATCGACATCATATTCATCGTCAATCTCACCGACGATCTCCTCGAGGATATCTTTCAGGGTTACCAGCCCGCGGACCGTCCCAAATTCATCCATGACCACCGACATATGAATCTTATCTTTCTGAAACTCTTTAAGCAGGTCGACAATCGGTTTATCTTCAGAAATGAAATGGGGCTGGTTGAGGTACGCCTCTATTTCTCCTGCGCATTCGTTTTCCCCAGCGCACAGTTTCAACAGATCCTTGGCATGGAGAATGCCGATAATGCGGTCGGTGTTGTCCCGGTAAATGGGAATCCGCGTAAAGCCTTTCTCGATCACCGCTTCAATAATATCTTTAACTGGGGCGATAACATCGAAACTGATTATTTCAGCAGCCGGGGTCATGATCTCGGCAGCCAGGGTGTCTCGGAAATCGAAAATGGAGGAAATCATCTGTTCCTCCATGCTGGTAATCAAACCCTGCTCTTCACCCTCTTCGAGCAGTTCCTGGATCTCGTGCTCCAGAGCCTCGGTGGTATCGGGCGAGCGTCCAAACGGTATCAGTTCACGCAGGCGTTTAAAAAGAGATCCCTTATCAACATCCGCGGATGCAGGGGTATCACTTTTGTTGCTGTCCATAGTCTGTTGCTGTCGTGTCAGGCACAGGTCCCGGGTCGGCAAGTTAGAGGTTTTTTGTCTGGTTGTGACTTGTTAATTCTGTATAGCAAAATTCATGGTCATTTACAACAACGTATGATTTCACTTTGATTTATTGGTTATGGCTACTATATTGAAAGGGCTAAACGGCGTTTATCCAACCATTAAAGCCGGGGCAATACCCAAACGCTTTAGGTTTAACAATCAGTAACAATATAAGAAATATAAGAGGATTAGTGTGGAAGAAAAGGTACTCATCGCCAATCGGGGCGAAATTGCCATCCGCATCATGAATGCGTGCCGGGACCTGGGCCTGGGATATGTTGTCGTCTATACCGAGGCCGACGAAGACTCGGAACATGTCAAGCAGAACGTAATAGAAAGGGATGATCAGAACGCCTGGAAAATCACCAGCTACACCGACCCGAACGATATCTTCGCCGTTGCCGATCATAGCGGCTGTACGGCGATTCATCCGGGATACGGCTTTTTCTCCGAAGATTTTCGCTTTGCCAGACGGGCGGCCACCCGGAACCGTCCGCTGACCTTTATCGGGCCGAGCTGGCAGGTGATCAGAGATCTCGGCGATAAGATCAACACCAAACGGATTGCCAATAAACTCAACATACCGACGATTCCCGGAACCGACGCACCGATTTATAACGAAATGGAGGCCGAAGACATAGCCTTCTCGCTGTTGGAAAATCAGCGTATCCTCGGTATCAAGGATCCCTCCATCCTGGTAAAAGCGGCGGCCGGCGGCGGCGGCATGGGCATTGAGGAAGTAACCGAGATTGAACAATTTCGGCGGATCTACCGGCAGCTCCAGAACTATGCCAAACGCCAGTTCGGTGACGGCGGCGTCCTCATCGAACAATGTTTGCGCGATTACAACCATCTGGAAGTCCAACTTGTCTGCTCCCACTACAGTGAGCGGATTCATTTCAGCTCGCGAAACTGCACCATCCAGTCCACCGGCAGACAGAAACGGGTTGAGGCGGCCCCGGGGTTTCACAGCTCCTGCTTCTCCTACGATTTTGACGAACAGAAACTATTGGATCAGATCGTCGATTATTCGCTGCGGCTGGCCGAATATGTCAACTACGATAATGTCGGAACCTGGGAGTGGATTGTTGATCGAACCGGACAACCCTACCTGCTGGAAGTCAACACCAGGATACAGGTGGAAAACGATATCTCGGCCCGGATAAGTTATTTAAACAACGAACAGCCCAATCTGATTCGCGAACAGATCAGGCTGGCACTGGGAGAGAGGGCCGGATTCAAGCAGAAGGACATCACCTTCCGCGGAGCCGCCATAGAATTACGGATTGTCGCCGAGGATACGAAACGGGGATTTGCCCCCTGGATCGGCACCATTACCGATTTCTCTTTTCCCAGCTACGACTGGTCCGTCGTTTATTCGCATGTGCCAACTGATCGCGCCTATACCATCCCCAGTGATTTCGATCCCAATCTGGCGCTGGCGCTGGTCTGGGCCGACACCGTCGACGAGGCCAAACAGCGGGCGGCACAGTTTATCGATGAATCGGTTATCCGCGGCAGGGATTCAAGCGGTGGCCTGATCGTCACCAACCTGACCTATCTCAAAAAAAATCTGGATCGTCTCCTGACGTTCTGATCTTATTGTATTGATTTATGAAGGAACAGCTCAAACAACTTCAAAATATTGAAGAACGGATCAACTACCTGATCCAGCTGAAGGACTACTCCAACTGGGGTAATCTCGACGGCTTCAAAAACAACTGCGACCAGCTTAAGAAAACCGTCTACGATTTCAGCGAAGATCATCTCAGCATTGAAATTAGAAAGTTGAATGACTCGATCTGTTTTCTCGAGGAACGGGCCGAGGAACAACTGACACCAATGGAACGGGTCCGCATCGTTCGCTCGATTCAGCGTTTCAGCCTCAAAGACATCCTAGAAAACGTCTACGATGATTACACCGAGCTTGGCGGCGAAGAGGATGCCAATATCGACCCGGCAATGATCTGCGCCAAGGCGACACTGACCAGAAAAGGCAAGAAAAAGAGTATAACCGTCAGCGTCATGGTCATCGGCCAGGAGTGCGGGCACGGCGAAGAGTTCCGCAACGGCGGCTCGTGCAAACCGGAAGGCAATGAAAAAGCCCAGCGCTACATGAAGGTCGCCGAAACGGAAAGTATCCCGATTCATTTCTACGTATTCACACCCGGCTCATACCCGGTTGAGGAATATCCCGGTGCGGCCCAGCAGATTGCCAGAAACATCTACACCATGACCAAGCTGCGGGTTCCCATCGTTTCCTTTATCTCCGAAGGCGGTTCCGGCGGCGCCGAAGCAATTGGCCTCTCAGATTACCGTCTGATGGCCAGTCATGGCTACTACTCGGTTATTTCCCCGGAAGGAGCGGCGGCCATCGAAGGACGTGTTGCCGAAGGCAACAAAGTTTCACGCGAACTGGTGGAGGTCTGTGCCGACCGGCTGCGGTTGACCGCCATGGACAACCTCAACCACGGCATCATCGACCGGGTTATCAAGGAACCGCCGCTTGGCGCCAGAAGGGATGACTTTGGTTTTTTTGCCAAACTGCGCTCGGAAATGGCCAACGCCACCGATCGGGTTGTCCTTTCCGCCAAGAGCTTCCAATCGTTTCGAAGCTGGGAGATTGGCCGAAAAAAAGCCAAAGCCGAAAGCAAAGAGCTGGAAGTCGAAATCTCCTGGGATCTGTCCAAAGATGAAATCATGCGGTTGCTTCAGCAGCGCTCAAGAAAATATCTGAGTATGGCCTCGCACGGCTATATCGGCCAGCCGGAAACCCAGGATAGTCTTTTTAGTCAGGTCCGCACTCAGAGCGAACAACTCTACTACACCCTGCGTTACGATATCCTGAAAAACCAGAAGCGGCAGATGAAGAAAATGCTCAGCGACGTATCCGGTGAAGGTTCGGTGATGATGAAACGGGTCACCGAACCGATTCTGTCGGTCCTCAACTTCTTGAGCGGCACCAAGAATAAAGAGCCGACCAAACTGATTATCTATACCGGCAGCGAGCAGAACTCGGCTCACCGTCAGGACCCGCTGGAAATCTCCGATACCTACACCAGCCCGCTGGCCAACGAGGACAAGACCATCACCTGCCCCAACTCCGAAACCCATGGCTGCAAAGATCTCTGGGTGCCGGATCTTTACGGCGAGTTTGCCGGTGTCTGTGAGAATTGCGGCCATCATTTCCCATTGGAATACCAGTGGTATCTGGAAAATGTCTTTGATCCCGGCTCGATCCGGTTTTTCAACACCCACCTGACCGCCCAGAACCCGCTGGCCTACACCGGTTTTTCGAAACGGCTGCAGATGGCCATGGACAAGACTGGACGCAAAAGCAGCAATATGACCTTTACTGCGGCCATCGACACGGTTGAGGTTGTCGCCACCGTTCTTTACTCTGATTTTAGAAACGGTACGGTCGGTTCCACCGAAGGGGAAAAATTCGTCCAGGCCTGCAAACTAGCCCAGCGCAAAAAAAGACCTCTGCTGGCCTATGTCCATACGACGGGGGGGATCAGAATCCAGGAAGGGACATTGGGCGTTATCCAGATGCCCAAATGCACCATGGCCGTACGTGAATACATCGATTCTGGTGGGCTCTACATCGTCGTCTACGACAACAATTCCTATGCCGGTCCGGTTGCCTCCTTTCTCGGCTGCTCACCGTATCAGTTTGCCATCAGATCGTCGAGAATCGGCTTTGCCGGCCCGAGGGTGATCAGGGAAACCACCGGAATCGATATTCCGCCCAACTACCATTCGGCCCGCAATGCCTTGAGGCGCGGACATGTTCAGGGAATCTGGGACCGCAGGGATTTCAGAAGAAATCTGCACAAGGCGCTACTGACCATGGGCAGTCCCAATTTATATTACCACTGATTACTCAAATTCTCGTTTCAACAGAAGATCGGCGATGTTGTAGGTCTCGATCGAGCCGATGTCGAGCCGCTCGGCCTCGAGGCGGAAGCCCTTGACCCTGCCGATGGTACATAAAAAGTCGATAAAATGCCCCGGCGCATCATAATTGGCCGAGGATGCCAGGAACCGGTCCAACTCTTTCCAGACCGACGGCTGAAAAAAATAGAGCGGCGGGCAGATCCAGCGGGAAGGGGGCTGTTCAGGCTTTTCGTGCAGACGCAATACGGTCTCGTCTGCACCGAACTCGAGTACCCCCGTTTTGTGTAGATTTTCAAGCTTACTTTCAGCAAGAGCCACCACCCGGTGCTCGTTTCCCTGTAAAAATGAACGCCACAGAGGTTCAAGAGCAAACCGGTAGATGTTGTCACCGCCGGAAACAAGAATCTTATCGGGTGTACCGATCATCTTCAGGGCCAGAGCCAAATCACCAGCAGCGCCGAGACGGCTGTCATTATCAACACAGCCGTCATTGTAGATTTTGATGGACAGGGAGCCATAGGTACCCCGCTCCTGGTGATTGTCACGCCAGCGGCAGGAGTGATCGTAGAATTTGGCGTTGCTTACCAGGTGTACAGCGCTGATGCCTGTGATGCTGCCGGTCGAGGACCGGTTGTTCCCCGACCGGCAGCAGCGGTTTCGGAAAATTCCTGGTCAGCGGATACATGCGAGTGGCAAATCCGGCACAGAGAAGAACAACGTTCATATAAAGCGTACCCCGTCATCGGAGCGGCCCAGATGGACAAAGGCCTGATCGGCAACCTCCGGATGCAGCTTTTTATAGGCTGCCTCGATGTCTTCAACTACTACCGAGGCATGAGTTGATTTGACCAGACCGACGACACAGCCGCCAAAACCGCCGCCCATAAAACGGGAGCCATAGACACCGTCGGCCCCACTGACAATTTGCTGCAGATCACAAACGGCGGGAACTCCGCATTGGTACTGCTCGATTGAGCTTTTGCAGGATTCATTCATCAGTCTGCCGAAGGTTTCGATATCACCGCTGTTCCAGGCCGTCAACCCGTCCATGACCCACTGCGATTCACCGAAAAAGTGGGTGGCCCGCCTGTTGATGGGAGACTCCAGTAAAGAACCGAAGCGCTCGAAGGCAGTCCGTTCCACCCCCGACAGAACCAGGGTTTCGGTTGTTCCAGCCAGTCTCGACAACTCCCGTACAGCGGTTTTGCACTCGTCGACTCGCGAGTTATAGCCCGAGGTGGTGAGCTCTCTTGAATAACCGGAATAGGCGACAACAATCCGATAATCACTTTCATTACGCCGATCCTGCATCTCGGTAACCGTCTTGTCAACGGTATCGATATGGAGCAGGTGCCCTTTTTTGCCGAAAACAATTGAGGTCTGATCTAGGATGCCGTTGTTCAAGCCGATATATTTATTTTCAGCCCGACGGGTCAGGTGAACGTAATCTCACGCTGACAACTCCAGTTTATTGACATGGGCGAAAGCATGTAGATAGGCAAGCAGCACCGAAGCAGAGGAGCTGAGGCCGCAGCCGGGCAGCATCCCGTCCAGCAGCCCGGTAATGCCCTTCTTCAACTCAAATTTTTCGTTGAGCGCCAGGGCCGCAGCCCTCGGATAGACCCCCCAGAAGCTGCCGGTGGACTCGGGTATCTCGGTTAAATTGAAACTGACCTTGCTCGGATAATTCTTGCTCTTCAACCGCACCTGATCGCCGCCTTCCTGCCGAAAGGCCATCAGGGTACAGGCATTGATGGTCATGCCCAGCACCGGGCCCGCCCTGGTGATCAATATGGGCACCGAGTGGACAGATCCGATACAGTGAGGCGATGACTGAAATCTGATCGGCAGCGATCTCCTGCTCGTAGGAGAAAAGATCAATGAGCTTTTCTTTCTGTTGATTCATATCGGGAAACTCCATGGTAATTAGAATGAACTTTTAATATTTTTTGAAATGGGGTTTCGTAAGCCGTATCGATTCGTTAAGGCCAGTTTTTTAGAACAATTCAGGAAATTGTTTGTCTGCATCACTAAAATCATGTAACTGATGAGAAGTCTACAATTTTTAGCCGCCGGCTGCCAGAGATAACTATGAGAAAGAAGGAACTTTTACCTGCATGCGCCGTTTTGCCGTTTATGATTGTTTTGATGATCGTGGCCGCAGGCTACAGCCAGTCTTCCAGGGAGCCACTGCCGGTTATCGCCACCATCGAAATTCCTTACACATTTATCGATCAGGACAACAAACCGGTCAACCAAGTGACCAATCAGGTAGTTACCGAAGCAGAGCAAACCCTTTCAAATAATTGAAATAAAGACTTTGATCCTTATCTTTATAGGTTAGAGAATTTATCATCGCTAACTGGAGTTTTTATGTCTAGTAATTTCGGAACTTTATTTAAAGTATCGACCTTTGGGGAATCACATTGCAAAAGTGTCGGCGTGGTCATAGACGGCTGCCCTCCCGGCCTGCCCCTGGTGGAGAAAGATATTCAGCAGCAGCTTGACCGGAGACGTCCGGGACAATCACAACTGACCACTGATCGCCAAGAGAAGGATCAGGTTGTCATACTCTCGGGCACTGAGAACGGTATCACGCTGGGCAGCCCGATTGGACTCAAGATCGACAACCTCGACCAGCGGCCCTCGGATTACGGCGATATGGAGACGATCCCGCGTCCGTCCCATGCCGATTATACTTATATGGCTAAATACGGCATCAAAGCCTCTTCCGGTGGCGGCCGCTCAAGCGCCCGAGAGACCATTGGAACCGTATCTTCAGGGGCCGTTGCCGAAAAAATCTTGAGGAGGAAATACGATATTGAAATTATCGCCTGGGTCACCTCAGTCGGTCCCTTCAGCGCCGAGCCTATCGATTATGAAACCATTACCAGAGAACTGGTTGACCGGACCGATCTACGCTGCCCCGATACTGCCGTCTCGGAGAAGATGCGGGCACTGATCATGGAGCTCAAGGATGGTGGTGATTCGACCGGCGGTACGGTCTCCTGCGTTATCCGCAATGTGCCGGCCGGCCTGGGTGAACCGGTGTATGAAAAGCTGGAGGCAAAACTGGCCCAGGCCATGCTGGCCATTCCCGCCACCAAGGGTTTTGAGATCGGATCCGGTTTTCAAGGCACCAGGCTCAGAGGCTCCGAGCATAACGATCCCTTCGTACTGAAAGATACCGGACTCAGTACCGTCTCCAACAATTCGGGCGGCATCCAGGGCGGGATTTCAAACGGCGAATCGATCTATTTCCGGGTTGGCTTCAAACCGCCCGCCACCATTTCCCAACCTCAGCAAACTGCCAACTATAAAGGTCAATCAGTGACTCTCAAGGCCAAAGGACGACACGATCCCTGTGTCGTGCCCAGAGCCGTTCCCATTGTCGAGTCGATGGCGGCCCTGGTCATCGTCGACATGGCTTTCAGACAGGAGGCCCGCCTGGCGTTCAGATTAGCCTGATTAATTACAGGATCAAAAACAAGATAAAGATGGTAAAGTGATTTTTCTCTGCTAGAGTGCGCGGCTTTGGGGCGTTTTTCGCCTGCTTATCCGTCGTTAACGATTCTAATATGATATCCAAACAGACAGCTCTGAGCAAATATCTGGACCAGAGGGCTCCGCCATCCGGTCTGATGCTGCTTATTCTTGCGGTTTTAATTGGCGCCGGAACCGGCCTGGCCGCGGTTCTGTTTATCAAGCTGATCTATGCTATCCAGCATCTGGGCTACCAGACTCTGCCTGAGCGGTTTCCTCAACTCGGCAACCTGATTTATCTGCTCGTCCCGGTTATCGGTGGATTGCTCGTCGGACCGCTGATTCTTTTTGCCCAGGAAGCCAAGGGGCACGGGGTTCCTGAGGTCATGCAGGCATTGATTATCAGGGGCGGCCGGATCCGGGCACGGGTTGCGGCGGCTAAAATTGTTGCCTCAGCGCTGTACATCGGCACCGGCGGCTCGGCCGGACGCGAAGGGCCGATCGTCCAGGTGGGATCCGCCCTTGGTTCAAGCATCGGTCAGATTTTGCGGCTCTCAGACGATCGAATCAGAAACCTGGTAGGCTGCGGTGCGGCAGCCGGAATCGCCGCCACCTTCAACGCCCCGATAGCCGGGGTGATCTTTGCTGTCGAGGTGCTGATGTGCAACCTGCAGGTCCGCTCCTTCGGCAACGTCGTTATAGCCGCGGTATCGTCATCGATCGTCAGCCGTTTTTTTCTTGGATCCCGACCGGCCTTCTCCGTTCCAATACACTCGCTGGTATCACCCACCTCATTACTCTTCTATCTGATCCTCGGGTGTCTGTCGGCTCTGGTCGGCATTATGTTCATCAGAATGCTGAACAAGGCCGAAATTGTTTTTGATAACTGGGATTTTCCGCAGCTTTACAAGCCGGCCGTTGGGGCAGCCCTGCTCGGCATCACCGGCATGCTGTTTATGTATCTGCCCAGTTCCGAAGGGATATTTATGCCCTATAGTACGGATCCGGTTTCCATTTTATTGAAAAGGTGCTGCTCGAGCAAGTGCCGTTCTGGATCCTCTTTCTGCTGATCTTCTTAAAACCGCTGGCAACCTCATTTACGCTCGGCTCCGGCAACTCAGGCGGTGTCTTTGCCCCATCGCTGTTTATCGGGGCAATGCTCGGTGGCTGCCTCGGAATCGGGCTGGAACGATTCTTTCCGGAAGTGGCCGGCGGTTCCGGCGCCTACGCACTGGTCGGCATGGCGGCTCTGTTTGGCGCCACCGCTCGGGCCCCGCTGACGGCAATGTTGATCGTCTTTGAGATGAGCAACGACTATCTGATGATCCTGCCGCTGATGGTTGCCGGAATCAGCGCCACCTATCTGGCCCAGTGGCTGCACCCGGAATCGATCTACACGCTGAAGCTGGCCAAGCGGGGAATCAGGTTCTCCGAAGGCCGGGATATGGACATCATGCAGGGGGTCAAGGTTGAGGAAGTGATGCGCACCCGGCTGATGACCATTCACAAAGACAAGCCGATTTCCGAGTTAATGGCCCTTTTCCAGGAAACCAACCTGCTCGGTTTTCCGATTGTTGCTGACGTCAAAAAGCTGTGGGGTATCATTACCCTCCAGGATGTCCACCGGGCCCAGAATCGCGACGATTTCAACCCACGGGAAATGAAAGTTGCCGATCTGGCCATCGAAGGGCCGATCTCGGTGTTTCCGGACGAGCCGATCTGGGTTGCCATCCAGAAGATGTCGCCGCGAGATCTGGCCAGGCTGCCGGTAATTTCTAGGGACGGCAGCATGCATCTGATCGGTTCCATCAGCCGCAGCGATATCTTGCGAGCTTACGATGTCGATATCGTCCGCAAACAGCGGGGCCAGATGGAAGAGAAACAGACAACCTTGCGGGCTTCGACCGAAACCGGGTTTGTCGAACTTGTAATCAATGAAGATGATGACTCTTGTGACGTCATGGTCAAAGATCTGCCGCTACCCGAACACGTCACTCTGATCTCCATCAAACGGGGGGCCAAAATGATCATTCCGCGGGGCCGGCATCAGATCGAACCAGGAGACGTGCTTACCCTTTTTGGCCAGTTAGACGAGATCGATAACCTAAAGGATTTTATTCATTAGGCTGCCTTGGCAAAAATCTTTCCCGGCTTCTACACCTCAAGAAACTCGATTATTGCCTCGGCCGCACTACGGCCGTCGGCAACGGCGGTAACCACCAGCTCAAATCCCCTGACCGCATCACCACCGGCAAACACTTTAGTCTGAGAGGTCTGGCAAGGATAACAGCCATCGGCCGCTGCTCTGATCCGGTTCGACCCATCGACTTCAACACCGGCGTTCCCCATCCAGCCGACCGGATCGGCCCTGAATCCAAAAGCCTGGATAACTGCATCGGCCTCGATAACCTGTTCCGTTCCGTCTATAACCTCGGGCCTTGACCGACCTGATCCATCGGCTTCTCCCATCCTGGTCTGTACCATCCTCACTCCGGTAACCTGGTTATCACCGTTCACCTCGATCGCCAGCGGCTGCAGGTTCCATAAAAACTCGACCCCTTCGGCCCGGGCATTGGCAACTTCCTTTGGTGATCCCGGCATGTTGCGCTCATCCCGCCGATAGGCGCAAATGGTCTTCTCAGCTCCCTGCCTCACTGCCGTCCGCAAACAGTCCATGGCCGTATCGCCGCCGCCCAGAACCATCACCCGTTTTCCGCTGAACGACACATACTCATATTGGCTGAATCGATAGTTTCGTTCCCGGCAGATATTGGCAATCAGGTAGGGAAGCGCATCGTAGACGCCGTCAGCGTCTTCGTTATCAAAACCGCCGCGTATCGAACTATAGGCCCCGGTACCTATGAAGACGGCATCATAGGTATCAACAATCTCCTGAAATGAGATATTTCTGCCAACTTCGGTATTGAGTCTGAAGTCGATCCCCATGTCGGTAAAAATCTCCCGGCGTCTGATCATCACCTCTTTTTTGAGTTTGAAATCAGGGATACCGAAACACATCAGACCGCCAATTTCCGGGTACTTATCGTAAACCACCGGGCTGATGCCGTTGCGAACCAGGATGTCAGCGCAGCCAAGGCCGGCCGGCCCGGCTCCAATTATGCCGACTTTTCTGCCGGTCGACACAACTTTGGACAGATCCGGGCGCCAACCCATTTCAAAGGCCGTATCGACGATGTATTTCTCAACGCTGCCGATGGTTACCGCCCCGTATTCATCATACAGGGTACAGGCCCCTTCACAGAGCTTGTCCTGGGGACAGACCCGGCCGCAGACTTCGGGTAGGCTGTTGGTAAGATGGCACAACTCGGCCGCCTCGATGATTCTGCCTTCACCGGCCAGTTTCAGCCAGTCCGGAATATAGTTATGAAGCGGGCATTTCCATTCGCAGTACGGCGTGCCGCAGCCCAGACAGCGGTCAGCCTGCATGCGCGCCTGATTCTTGTTGAACAGACGATATATCTCAACAAACGAACTCCTTCGAGTTTTGATTGAACGCTTCTGAGGCTCAATCCGTTCGACTTCCAGGAACTGAAAAACATTCTGGTCCATATACCCTCCCTTGCAGGATTCCTTACCGGCCTGAACCGCTGTTTACTGGGTCGTCAGCAAAAGTTCGTTGGCAGACCGTCCCCGTTTACCAAGCAGGTCTTCAACACTGAGGCCTTTGGGTTTGACAAGCTTAAACAGATCTCCATAGCTGCCGAAATCATCGAGGAGCATCTCCGCCCGTTCACTGCCGATCTCATTTAAATGGGTACTGACAATGCCGCGCAAATGCTCTCTGAGCAGATGCAGATCCTTCACCGGCAAGACATCAACCAGCTCGGTGTTGACCCTTTGGCTAAACTGGTTGAACTCGTCATACACATAGGCAAACCCGCCGGTCATTCCGGCACCGAAGTTAATCCCCGTCTCTCCGAGGATGGTAACGATGCCGCCGGTCATATATTCACAACCGTTGTCACCGATTCCCTCAACCACCGCCCTGGCCCCGGAATTTCGTACCGCAAACCGTTCGCCGGCCCGTCCGGCGGCGTAGAGGCGTCCTCCGGTTGCGCCATAGAGACAGGTGTTACCGATAATCACCGATTCGTGCGACTTGTAGGACACGCCTACAGGCGGCTTGATCACCAGCATGCCGCCGGCCATTCCCTTACCGACATAATCGTTGGCGTCACCGGTCAGCACCAGTTTCAGTCCGCCGGCGTTAAAGACTCCAAAACTCTGTCCGGCGCTGCCCTGCATGTCAATGGTTATGGGGGCATCATCCATGCCGCGATCACCATGGATTTTGGCAATCACACCGGAGAGCCTGGCACCGACAGAACGGTCGGTGTTGCTAATCGCAGAAAAACCTCTGGCGCCGCTTTTGTCGGCCACACCAGCGCTGTATTTGCCTACAAGATCGATATTGAGGTTGCCGGCATCATGCGGTTGATTGCGCTGTAAGTTGAAAAGAGCGGATCCTTCCGGTGGAACCGGTGCGGTAAGCAGGTCATTAAGAGCCAGTTTCCGCTGCTTGTCGTTTTCACCTTCGACAATTTCCAGCAGATCGACCCTGCCGATCAGGTCGGTCAGTTTACCGACACCGAGTTGAGCCATCCATTCTCTGGTCTCAGCGGTAATAAACTTGAAATAGTTCATGACCATCTCGGGCAGACCCTTGAAGTGGTCCCTTCTCAAGGTTTCGTCCTGGGTGGCAACACCGGTGGCGCAGTTGTTCAGATGACAGATGCGCAGATATTTACAGCCCAGAGAGATCAACGGTGCCGTACCGAAACCGAAACTTTCGGCCCCGAGGATGGCCGCCTTGATGATATCAAGACCACTCTTCAGGCCGCCGTCCACCTGCAGCCGCACCTTGTGGCGCAGACCGTTTTCGACCAGGGCCGTATGGGTCTCAACCAAGCCCAGTTCCCACGGACTGCCGGCATATTTGACAGAAGACAGCGGACTGGCACCAGTGCCTCCATCATAGCCGGAGATGGTGATCATATCGGCATAGCCTTTGGCCACTCCGGTAGCAATAGTGCCGACTCCGGGTTCTGAAACCAGTTTTACCGAAACCTGGGCATCGGGGTTTACCTGCTTCAGATCAAAAATCAGCTGAGCCAGGTCCTCGATTGAATAGATATCGTGATGCGGAGGCGGTGAGATAAGGGTAACACCGGGCACCGAGTGGCGCAGTTTGGCAATCATCGCCGTCACTTTGTGGCCGGGCAGCTGGCCGCCCTCACCCGGTTTTGCCCCCTGAGCGATCTTTATCTGGATCACCTCGGCATTCATCAGATAGTGCGGGGTTACCCCGAACCGGCCGGAGGCAACCTGCTTGATCTTCGACACCCGCTCACTGTTGTACCGCGACGAATCCTCTCCCCCTTCCCCACTGTTGGAGAATCCACCCAGCCGGTTCATGGCTATGGCCAGCGCCTCGTGAGCCTCGCTGCTCAAGGCGCCAATGGACATGGCGGCTGAATCGAATCGGGGATAAAAGTTCTCAGCCGGCTCAACCTGTTCCAGGTCAATGGGAGTTTCGAAAATCTTGAGTTTAAGCAGATCTCTAAGACTGGAAACCGGTCGGCTGTTGACCAGGTCGGCATAGTGCTGATAATCCTTTTGATCACCGCTTCTGACCGCTTTTTGTAAGGTAACAACGACATCGGGATTATAGGCGTGGTACTCGCTCCCGTGCATATACTTGATAAGGCCGGCCCCCTTCAGCACCAGATGAGGTTTCCAGGCCTTTCGGGCGCGCCGGGTACTGTCGGCCTGAATGTCGTTGAAATCGGCGCCTTCGATCCTGCTGGTCACCCCCCGGAAACAGAGATCGACCACCGGCGTCGACAGACCGACCGCCTCGAAAAGCTGGGCACAGCGGTAGGAAGCAATGGTTGAGATGCCCATTTTCGATATGATTTTCAGCAAGCCTTTGTTGATGCCGGTCCGATAGTTTAAAAGAACCGTCTGCAGGGGCAGTTTAAGGGCATCGTCATCGGCCATTTTGGCCAGTGTCTCATAGACAAAGGTAGGGGTAGACGGCCGTGGCTCCAAAACCGATCAACACGGCAAAGTGGTGCGGATTCCGGGCCTTCGCCGTTTCGATGATAATATTGGCGTCACAGCGCAAGTTGTTCTCGGCAAGTGCCGTTTGCACAACACCACCGACAGCTGCAGTGGCCGGAATCGGTAAGGTGTCGGCGGTAATGTTACAATCAGAGAGAATAATCAGTACTACCCCGTTGCGGGTCTGTTCAACGGCACTGTTCACCACCCTCGTAAGCGCATTTTCAAGCCCCTCGGAAGGCTTGTAATTAAGATCAATAATACAGTGACGATAATGCTCTTCTTCGAGATTTCTCAGCTGCTGCAGATCGCTGTAGACCAGGACCGGAGATTGAAACAGCACTCGGTTGGCATGGCCCATGGTCTCGTCAAAGACATTCTGCTCCCGACCGATGCAGGTGGCCAGTGACATTACATGCTGCTTCCGCAGCGGGTCGATTGGCGGATTGGTCACCTGGGCGAATTTCTGCCTGAAATAATCGAACAGTAGCCTTGGCTTGTGGGATAACACCGCAATCGGCGTGTCATCGCCCATCGAGGCAATTGGCTCTCTGCCCGTCACCCCGAAAACCCGGAGAACCTGATCGATCTCGTCGATCGAGTAACCAAACAGCTTATGGTAGGTCAGCAGCTCATCGTCTGACAACGCCCGCTTGCAGGTCTTTTCCTCATCGAGCTGTTCTGTAGGAACCAGACATTGGCAACTGCGCTGCAGCCACTTACGATAAGGATGCCTGGATTTCAGCTCGTTATCGATATCCCAGGAACTCCACAACTTGCCGTTCATGGTATCGATTACCAGCAGTTCCCCCGGACCGACCCTGCCCTTCTCGACTACTTCATCCGGGGTATAATCCCAGATGCCGATCTCAGATGCCAGGGTGATCAGACGATCCCGGGTAATCACATAGCGGGCCGGTCTGAGTCCATTGCGGTCGAGACCGCAGGTAGCGAATCGGCCATCGCTCATGACGATACCGGCCGAGCCGTCCCATGGTTCCATATGCATCGAGTTAAAGTCGTAGAAAGAACGCAGATCTTCATCCATCTGCGGATGATTTTGCCAGGCCGGCGGAATCAGCAGTCGAAAGGCGCGAAACAGATCCATACCGCCGGCCAGGAAAGTCTCAAGCATGTTATCGAGCGAAGCCGAATCGGAACCTTGAGTAGAGACAAACGGGGCCGCCTCCTGCATATCGGGAAGCAGCGGTGACTGCAGCTTGTAGGAGCGGTTCTGGGCCCATTTTCGGTTACCGGTAATGGTATTGATTTCTCCGTTGTGGGCCAGGTATCGAAACGGCTGAGCCAGCTGCCAGCGCGGCAGGGTGTTGGTGGAAAAACGCTGATGAAACAGACAGATCGCGGCCTGCATCCGCAGATCACCAAGGTCGAGGTAAAAGTTCGGCAGATCACCCGGTCGGCAGAGCCCTTTGTAGATCATCACCAGGTTCGAGAGGCAGGGAATATAGAAATCCGGATCATCGGTGATCCGCTTTTCTATCCTCCTGCGGACCATAAATAACCGCCGTTCGAAGTCCCGCGGTCCCCAACCGTACTGGCCGTTGACAAAGACCTGCATGATGACCGGTAAAGAACTTCCGGCAATTTCACCCAATACCGACGGATCTATCGGCACTTGACGCCAGCCGGCAATTGACAGGGTCTCAGCGCCAATCTCTTCCGCAAAGACGTCCTGAACACGTTTCAGCCGTTCCGGGCCATGCCCCAGAAAAACCATGCCGACCCCGTATCTGGAACTCAGATTCAAACCCAGCTCCTCAGTAACGGCCTGAAAGAAGGTATCCGGTTTCTGCAGCAGCAGACCGCAGCCGTCGCCAGTCTTACCGTCGGCCCCGATGGCACCTCGATGATCCATACGGTCAAGAGCACTGATAGCAGTTCGAACCAGCCGGTGGCTGACCTCTCCGTCCATATGGGCAATCAACCCAAAACCGCAATTATCCTTACATTCGCCCCGATCATAAACGGGCATAATGATTCTCCTTTGATTGATTACAGGGAACTGACTCAGAAAAATCAGATTAGTGTTAAACTAAAGGCTACCTTGAAAAATTAGGATCTTAGTTCAAAATCAAGGCGCGGATGGAAATTTTACCGCAGGCATATAGGTGGTATGTCGAGGATAAAATTTTCATGCGCAACACTGCGTTTGGGCCAAAAGACAATTTTTCAAGGTAGCCTAAACCAACCTCGTCTATAAAAAGATGGGCTCAAGAGGGGTCGATTTGATACCGTCGCACAGCAACAATAGTAAACTTCTCTTCGCCTTAAGGCCAGAGGTTTCAGCCATCCCCACTGGGGGACCTTAAAACAACATCTATTATCACTAGTGTCCGGGTGATTTTTTACCAGTATAGCATAACGGCCTGAACATACTATTGATTTGTGACGAAATGACCACAACCGACTTGAAATCACATTCCTTTCTGAGGAAGATATTCGG
>Ga0056107_100019_pt1 | contig 31451 bp, 36 predicted proteins | sample WorMetcrassitun2_FD_77006 | JGI IMG/M metagenome (GOLD analysis project Ga0056107, IMG submission 77006) | Marine gutless worms symbiont microbial communities from Max Planck institute for Marine Microbiology, Germany - Olavius crassitunicatus.2 ...
CTGGTGCGTGCTGAGACCTATCGATTTCTAAGAATGCGTTCCTTTGCTTGTTGGGAAAATGCAGCAATGACCTAGGTTGATATCAAGCAGGTTTTAGTAGTTCAAGGAAGTTAACTTGGTAATATCATGAAAACTGATAGTGATGAGACTGGTATTACTTTTATTTACGTGTTGATATGCTTGCTTGGGCATTAAAATCCTCTTCTAATAATCACAATCCAGACAAATCGAAGCACATGTGGTAGCTTTTCGCACTGCAAATTGGAAATTAACCATAATAAATGACCAACGAGATTACCATTACAAGACCTGACGATATGCATCTGCATTTGCGTGATGGTGCAGCTTTAGCAAGTGTTGTTGGAACAAGTGCCAGCCAATTTGCGCGAGCTATTGTAATGCCCAACCTGAAGCCGTCAGTGACTAGCGTTGAGCTAGCGCTTTCTTATCGTAAGCGTATTCTGGATTGTTTGCCCGAGCCCAAGAAATTTAATCCCTTGATGACCCTCTACCTTACAGACAATACCAGTCCAGATGAGATAGCCTTATTGGCGAAAAATGAATATGTTCATGCTGTTAAATACTATCCTGCTGGTGCAACGACAAATTCAGATCAGGGTGTGACCTCCATAGAACGTGTCTATCCAGTAATTGAGAAAATGGCGGACTTAGATGTGCCTTTACTGAGTCACGGTGAGATCAGTGATGCCGAAGTGGATATCTTTGATCGTGAGGAAATATTTATTGATTCAGTATTGATCCCATTAATGGGGCGCTATCCAGAATTGAAAATTGTCTTTGAGCACATAACTACAGAACAGGCAGTTCAATTTATTGAGCAAGGTCCTGAGACAATAGCGGCGACCATTACCCCCCAACACTTGATGTTCAATCGCAATGCCTTATTGGTTGGCGGTATTAAGTCCCATAATTATTGTCTACCAGTTTTAAAACGGGAAAAGCATCATCTTGCCCTTGTTACAGCGGCGACGAGTAGTCATACACGTTTTTTTCTAGGTACAGATAGCGCTCCGCATGAGAGAAAGACAAAAGAAAATGCTTGTGGCTGTGCCGGTATCTATTCTGCTCCAGCTGCTATCGAATTTTATACTGAAGTATTCGAGCGAGCTGATGCACTGGATAAACTTGAGGCCTTTGCGAGTTTTAATGGTGCTGATTTTTATCGATTACCAAGGAATGAGGAGAAGATAATAATCCGGAAACAAAGTTGGCAAATTCCGGGCACGGTTTCTTTTGCAGACGGAAGTTGTATTCCCCTTAAAGCTGGCGAGACTTGTAGCTGGAAAATTGTTGGGCCATGAATGAATCTTCCCACGCAAAACGAATTGCATCCAGGTTTCGTGGGTTTTTTCCGGTTGTGATAGATGTAGAGACTGCAGGATTCAATGCAGAAACAGATGCGCTATTAGAAATAGCGGCAGTATTGTTGGAGATAGATGATGGTGGAAACTGGGGCTTAGGTCAGACAATTTCAAAACATATTCATCCTTTTGAAGGAGCTAATCTTGATAAGGCAGCACTGGAATTTACCAGTATTGATCCAGAACACCCCTTCAGAAAGGAAATCGCTGTGTCAGAGAAAGAGGCCTTACAGGATGTATTCCACCTTGTGCGTAAAAAAATGAAGGCCCACAAATGCAAACGTTCAATTCTAGTTGGTCATAATGCTTCGTTTGATTTGGGTTTCTTAAATGCGGCGATCAAAAGAACCAGAATTAAACGTAGTCCATTCCATCCCTTCAGTACATTTGATACTGTTTCCCTTGCTGGTCTGGCCTATGGTCAAACTGTTTTGTCGCGAGCCATAGAAGTGGCCGAGATAGAGTGGGATAGTAGCAACGCACATTCAGCTTTATATGATGCGGAAAAAACAGCCGAGCTTTTCTGTAAGATCCTTAACCTCTGGAAGGAAATGGACGATAAACTCTAGTTGTGATACCGTTGGCAGAATATCCTGGTACCAGGAAGTCAATGTCATAAAAAAGTTCATATGTAGGATATTATTAATACGCAAATTTGTATAATCCTTTCCCAGACAGTAGTTGCCTAATGATGAGAACGCTAATTAAAATATTTACTCTGTACAACCTATCCTTGCTGATTGTGTTGAATGTATCAGCATAAAGCGAGGAAGTAGCTGAGCTTGATCCGGTTGCAGTTTCTGCAGAGATCGAAGTCTTGAAAACTGAAATTGAGCGCCTGAAGACTTTGCTGTCAAGTCAGGCTCATACAATGATGGATGTCGGTCACCATTTCTTCAATATATGGTTTATGGTATGTGATTTATGGCACAAAATGGAAATTGGCCGATGACAAAGTATTACTACAACGAGACGATACGACATATCGATCGGTCAATCCGAGTGTGTTCAACTCGAATAGTTCGTTCAAAACAGTTAACTATTGAGCTAGCGGATGTTTTTGAACCGATGCGAAATACTATATTTGCTAATCTGAGAAAACAGATTGAAGAAAGAAATAAGGAAGGTTTCGTCGAGGCATACACACATACTATTGCTGCTTCCTGTAACGCATACCATAATGATGTCGGATGAGGCTTTTTTGTGGTATGCGCACCGACAGAAGATTTTTAATCTACATAATTTCTATCTCGATCCAACACCGACCGGATTGGCAGTGCCAAAAATGTCTCCAAGAGAATAAATTGTTGGGTAAGGCGGTACTCTAAGAGGTGGAAAATACTAACCTATATTTACAGTCCATAATTTTGAGAAAGATATAAAAGATTTAGTAATCCATGTGTCTGATTCCTATCGCCCATAAAGTTCATGCTGATTACCCTCTGATTCTGGCGGCAAACAGAGATGAATATTATCAACGTCCCTCTCGCTCGGTGCATTGCTGGGAAGACCATTCATCTGTCCTGGCGGGACGAGATCTAACACATGGCGGCACCTGGTTAGGCATTGAGCACTCTAGTCGAATAGCAGCGGTTGCAAATTACCGGCAAACTGTAAGGAAAGCAGCGGGTACTAAGTCCAGGGGCTTTTTAGTCAGTGATTACTTGATCGGAGGTGATGAGCTCATTAGTTATATGAGTAACTTAAGTGCTTCCGCTGAGCAATTTGATGGGTTTAATTTGATTGTTGGAAACCAAGACAATCTTTATTTCTTAAGTAGTAATCAACATCCATCAAAAAAATAGAGCCAGGCTTTCACGGCATTAGTAATGGAGTCATAAATTATCTCTGGCCAAAGGTTACCAGGGAGTTGCGATAATGAAAATATTTCTTACTGAAGAAAGAAGTATCCCGACGGAAATGATATTTAAATTGCTATCCGATAAAAATACTCCCAACGATGATGCATTGCCAGATAAAGGTTTGAAATTGGAAAAGGAAAGAAAGTTGGTCTCAGTTTTTGCACAGGGAGGACAGTACGGAACACGTTCATCAATAGTGATAACGATCGATATTCATGGGAAGGTATATTTTGAGGAAAGAAATTTTGATGAGGACGCTAATCTAACAAAGAAGCAACAATATCAATTTCAAATTACAGACTAACTACAGATATTGTACAAGGAAGTACGTCTATGTATTAAGGTTTATATTATATGTGGATGTATGCATGTATTAACGGATATATTGCGCATGGGAGTGTGTCTATGTATTAAGTGAGTAATCGACTAAGGCAGGTATTAGTGAGATGTGACGCGCGACCAGGAAAGATCCAAAATCAATCCATCGATAATAAGAGGTAAGGAAAAAAGTATATAAAAAACCACACTATTTTGATCCGTAGTATTCATCTTTTGCCCAATAAATACCAATAAGTGAGCCAGTTAGGCGTACTTATATAAGAAAAGTAGGCGGAATTACATGGTCCAGTTATCGATAAGTTAGGCTTCAATTAAAATGAAAATAATCAAAAATATATTCATCGTATTAAGTGCTATATTCGTATTATTTATTATGTTGACCATTTTTCTTTTTTCTGAATCCGCTGATTTTTTTGAAAAAAATCAAGCTTTCGTTGAGCAATTTTCTTTTGATCTTGCTGAACGATGGAAGATCGAAGGCGTACATAGCAGAGTTTCAAATGGGCGATTACTTTACTAGCACGAAAAATACAACAGGAGTAATTACTTTCAAAGCTACTTTTACATACGCCAAAGGACTCGTAACGGTTACACTGATAGATATTGGAGAAAAAGTTATGGTTCATGGCTTTAACGTTTCTGCCACTGATGGAATATCTAATCCGATGGCTACTATACATGAAGTCTCACAAAAGATGATAGGATGACGGTCCGCCTGTAGTTCCAGCGTCTGGCTCAAGATGTCATATGTGCCCAGGAAAATGACAATGTCTGATTCAAAAAACATCGTTCATGCTGCAGAATGCTAAGAGAAACCCATGACACATCCGCTCAATAAACGATCGCAGGCATATGTAGTACCACTTAGTAGAATTGCAGAAATGAGCCGTGTAGATATTACTCAAGTTCGTATTCCGCCCGGCAAGGAGTCATTCACATATCATTCCCATCAACTAGAAGATGAATTCCTGTACATTCTGAAAGGAAAAGTTATGGCAGAAATAGACAGTATAGACTACGAGGTCGGGCCAGGAACCTTCATGGGTTTTCCCACATCATCTGTTACACATTATTTACGGAACCCATTTGGGGAAGAACTTGTGTGCCTGATGGGCGGTGAACAGAAAGATGTGGAAATAGCGGACTTTCTCAAACGCAATAAGAGAATGTACAGGAATGGTGACGACATAAGTATAAGTATTATTGACTATGAACACATCAAAGATTTTGACACAAAACCATTATCTTGGCCCAACGCCGATATGCACCGTGGCGCATCACGATCTTTTTCGATGTGGCGCGGATCAGAAATACCTCAATCTTGAACCAAGCTCGCAAACCACAAATATTTATTTGCGAATTATAATTTCTATTTTGTTAATTTTTACCATAATCGATGACTCTGCAGATGAGATATCTATTACGCAGGGAAGGGCAATCATCGATATTGAAAATTTATATGAATGCGGTGAACTATATCGTAAGAGTGGCATAGGTCATTATTTTTTAATAAAGCTAATAAGGAATGGGTTGTACCAGCCGCAGTTACTTACGTTGACAGTCCCAAAGTAGTCGACATGTACAATGAATGTACCCATATTAAACCTGCTTCTATTGATGAAGTGGATCTCAATTCAATATCTATCGCTGAGATTGATCATGACGGTGAAGTGATTACAGGTTTTATATTCGCAGATAATTATTTTGAACTTTATATAAACGGCCATTTAGTCGGAGTTGACTCTGTCCCTTTTACTAAATTTAACAGTGGTGTTGTTCGTTTTAGAGCCAAACGACCAATCACTTATACTGTTACTGTGCACTTGGTTGATTGGGAAGAAAATTTATATCTGGGTAGTGAGAACAATCGGGGAAACAGCTATCATGATGGTGATGGAGGCTTTGTAGCGAGTTTCTCTGATAGAACAATTACAGACTCAAGCTGGAAGGCTCAAACTTATTATATCACCCTCATTGATTCACTATCGAATATCCAAATAGTTGGAAATGTTCGTGGCACTTCAAAAGTTCTCATTAATCGTTTAACTTGCAGGGAAAAATGTTACGCAGCTCATTGGTCAATCCATAAAGACTGGTTTAAAAAAGGTTTTGATGATAGTTACTGGCCATCAGCGACAGTCTATGCCAATGATACTATTGATGTTAACAATAAACCTGCTTAGCATGAACTTTGCTGAATTATTCATAGGTAAAAAAGCTAAGTTCATTTGGTCCTCGAATATGGTTTTAGATAATCATGTGATTGTTCGAAAAACAGTAAAATAAATTAAAGTTTGGTATCCTCACTGCAATATCTCATTAAGAGGTAGATTTCTGTCTTTACTACTTCGCGTGCTCTGTGGTCAAACCTTCATTATTTTCTCTTGCCAATATTTCGCTTTCTGTTTTGTGCGTTCTTCGTTTATGGTCGTTAGTTCTCGATTCTTTAATAGTTGTTTTCCCGCCACCCAAACATCGGTAACCTGATTTCGTGTTGTTGCATAGACTATCTGTGAGACTGGGTCATATAGTGGTTGTGTTTCCAGTTCGCTTAGGTTAATAGCTACGATGTCGGCTTCCTTTCCCTTTACAAGTGATCCGGTCATTAAATCTATGTTTAAGGCTCTGGCGCCATTTAGAGTAGCCATTCGTAATGCTGTTCGTGCTGCAAGGGCGCTACTGTCGCGAGCGATACCTTTGCCAAGTAATGTTGCGGTACGCATTTCACCTATCATGTCCAGGTCATTATTACTGGCTGAACCATCTGTCCCAAGAGCAACATTAACATCTGAATTCAGTAGTTCATTGCTTGGACAAAAACCACTGGCAAGCTTTAGGTTGGATTCCGGACAGTGAATAACATTTAGCTTATATTTTGTGATCAGTTCGATATCTTCCTGATCAATTTGTGTCATATGTACTGCCATTAAACGATTACTTAATACGCCAATCTCATTTAAGCGCTCAAATGGACGTTTGCCATGTTGTTCGTTACTCTGGTTTATCTCATCCTCCGTTTCATGCACATGCATATGAATTTGAAGATCAAGCTCTTCCGATAATGTTACTATTTTTTCCAACGGGCCATTAGAGACAGTGTAGGGGGCGTGAGGGGCGAAGGCTGTTTGAATTAAAGGGCTGTGTTTGAAGCGATCGTGTACATGTTCGCCTTTTTCAAAGTACTCCTGTGGCTCTTGTGCCCAGGAAGTTGGGAAGTCTAATACAAACAGGCCAACCATGGCGCGTATGCCTATCTCGGAGGCGACTTCAGCTGTATGATCAGGATAGAAATACATATCATTGAAGCAAGTTGTGCCACTCCGTATCATCTCTGCAATTGTTAGATGAGCTCCATCTTCAACAAACTCGAGGCTGACCCAAAGTTGCTCTGCTGGCCAGATATGATTGTTTAACCAATCCATTAAGGGTAGGTCATCAGCAATGCCTCTGAATAATGACATGGCTGTGTGTGTATGGGTGTTTATTAGGCCTGGAATGAGGGTGTGCTTATCTAGACGATAGGTCTCGATTGCATCGTATTTAGCTAAGGCAATATCAGCAGGAAGCAAATCAACAATCGTTCCATTGTTCACGGCTATTGCATAATTTTCGAACACGGTATCCTCCGGTTAGACTGGTATCAGCCATCTTCCACAAATTAATGAATCAATATTCATACAATTCCCCTGGCTCAAGACAGTTAAAATATAATGCTTGTTTTTCCTCTATGAGCGTATTGTACGCAAATCCATGAAGCAGGATCACTATTGAATGAAAACGTTAACGGTAAGCATTTGGACACAGGTAGTAAGATTTGTACTATTCTCTGGTCTGATGGTCTTGTAGAGATACTCGATCAACGATTACTCCCCAAGCAGGAAACCTATGTACGTTATCAGTACTTAGCAGAAGTTTCCGATGCAATTAGGGATATGGTAGTAAGAGGAGCCCCAGCAATTGGGATAGCGGCGACCTATGGGGCTGTTCTGACTGCAAGAGAAGCCTATACAGAAGATAGTGAAAATTGGCGTAGCGCCATTGAGCCTCTTTTGCAGCTGCTTTCTCAATCACGGCCGACTGCCGTGAGCTTGTCCTTTGCCATTAAACGTATGTGTGGATTATTTGATCAGATTAGTGGTGATCCTGAACCTTTGTTACTGAATGAAGCCAGGTATATTCACAAAGAAAATATACTCGTCAACCGGCGTATGGGAGAACTGAGTGCATATATCATAGGTGAAGTAGAAGCAATTCTTACCCATTGTAATGCGGGTTCCTTAGCAGCAGGTAGTTATGGTACGGACCTGGGAGTAATTCAATCTGTTTTTGGCAGGCACAATCTGGAGAAGATCTACTCCTGTGAAATACGACCTTGGATGCAGGGAGCACATTTAACAGTATGGGGATTGAATAAGGATGGTATTCCGGTAACGCTGTCAGCACAATCATGCAGGAAGGAAACATCGGTTGGGTAATGGTGGGTGCTGACCGGATCGCAGTCAATGGTGATGTCGTTAATAAAATCGGCACCTATTCATATGCTATCGCAGCAAGTCATCGCGGCGTCTGCTTGATTGTGGTTGCACCAACTTAGACAATAGATATATCTCTTGCGTCCGGTAATGAGGTGTTTATTGAGCAACGGAATGGTGATGAATTATTCGAGTGATTCAATAGGGCCTGATACTGTGGAAATTCTTAATCCAGTTTTTGATATTACGCCGGCTCAACTTGTTGATGTGGCGGTGACGGAAAAAGATGTCAAAAAACAACCGGATCAACAGCAAATTAAATCCTTGATGATGGGTGTAAGTATTTAATAGTTAATAAATTATTTCGTTCTTAATTTTTATGCTTTTATCAACAATTTTAATGTTAATTCAGGGTGTTTTTGATGCAACCTTTGATAATGATTTATGGTAGAATCGTCGACTTAAAATAAACACTAAAATTACACATAGAATTCTTCCTTTGATCCTTACTAGAGAGCTGCATGTCTGAGTCAGATATTGCCGGTTCAATAAACCCAGTCAACATTGAGGACGAAATGCGTCAGTCCTATATGGACTACGCTATGAGCGTCATAGTTGGTCGTGCCCTGCCGGATGTACGTGACGGACTTAAGCCTGTTCATCGGCGTGTTTTGCATGCCATGAATGAGATGGGGAACATCTGGAACAAGCCATATAAAAAGTCAGCTCGCATTGTCGGTGATGTTATTGGTAAATATCATCCCCACGGTGATACAGCGGTATATGACACTATAGTACGAATGGCTCAGCCTTTCTCACTCAGATATGTATTAGTGGATGGCCAGGGAAATTTTGGTTCTGTTGATGGCGATGCCTCAGCAGCCATGCGTTATACCGAAATACGTATGTCTCGTATTGCCCATGAATTGCTGAAAGATCTTGATAAAGATACGATTAGTTTTACTGCCAACTATGATGAGTCGGAGCATGAGCCAACTGTACTACCGACACGACTTCCGAATCTGCTTATTAATGGCTCAAGTGGCATTGCTGTTGGTATGGCAACAAATATTCCTCCGCATAACCTTAGCGAAGTGATCAGTGCTTGTCTCGCGTTAATTGAGAATCCGGAGATCAGTATTACTGAACTGATGCAGCACATTCTCGGGCCTGATTTTCCTACTGCTGGGTTTATTAATGGAATGCGTGGGATCCATGAGGCATACCGGACTGGTAGAGGGCGAGTTCATGTACGAGCCAGAACTAATATCGAAACCATCGAAAAAGATGGGAGCTATCGTATCGTTGTAACAGAACTGCCCTATCAGGTTAATAAGGCGCGGTTGATAGAAAAAATTGCCGATCTGGTGAAAGATAAGAAGCTTACGGGAATCAAGGAATTGAGAGATGAATCGGACAAAGACGGCATGCGCATGATTATTGAGTTGCGTCGTTCTGAGATGCCAGAGGTTATCCTCAATAACCTGTATCAACAAACTCAAATGCAGAGTGTTTTTGGTATAAACATGGTTGCTCTGGATGGCGGTAGACCTCGGGTCATGGCCCTAAAGGAGATACTGGAGGCATTTGTTGCCCATCGGCGAGAAGTTGTGACCAGAAGGACGCTGTTTGATTTACGTAAGGCACGGGCACGAGCGCATATCCTTGAAGGCTTGGCGATTGCGCTATCAAACATCGATCCAATAATTGCTTTAATCAAGCAATCATCGAGTCCCATAGAAGCCAAGAAAAGTCTGTTGGAGCCATTATGGGAACCAGGTGTTGTTGTTGAAATGCTTGTGCGTGCAGAAAGCAACATATCGCGACCGGATGATCTTCCTGATGAGTTTGGTGTGTGTGAAGGTGGCTATCGTTTAACCGAAGTTCAAGCACAGGCGATACTGGACTTACGTTTACAGAAGCTAACTGACCTGGAACAAAATAAGATTCTTAAGGAATACGAAGAGTTGTTGGAGAAGATCATGGATTTGCTTGATATTCTTGACAATCCTGACCGTCTCACGCAGGTGATCCACGATGAGCTGGCACATATCCGAGATGAATATGGTGACGTGCGTCGTACTGAGATCATTGAAGATCATTTAGATCTGAAAATGGAGGATCTAATAACTGAGAAAGATGTTGTCGTGACTCTTTCCCATGTTGGTTACGCAAAATCTCAACCGATAGGCACCTACCGCTCGCAGCGGCGTGGAGGCAAAGGTAAAATGGCAACCAATGTTAAGGACGAAGATTTTATCGATAAATTATTTATCGCCAGCACCCACGATACTATCCTATGTTTTTCTAGTCGCGGGCGAATATATTGGTTAAAGGTATATGAATTGCCACAGGCGAGTCGCGCCGCGCGCGGTAGACCCATTATCAATCTACTACCTCTACAGGAAGAAGAACGTATCAATGCGGTTTTACCAATCCGTAAATTTAGCAAAGATAAGTTTACTATTTTTGCCACTGCTGATGGTACGGTAAAAAAATCCTCACTGATGGATTTTTCGCGTCCTCGCACTAGTGGTATTTTTGCTATTGAGCTGGCCGAAGGTAACCAGTTAATTGGTGTTGGACTAACGGATGGTGGACAGGATGTGATGTTATTCAGTAACGCAGGAAAGGTGATCCGCTTTAATGAAACTGATGTCAGACTAATGGGGCGAGCTGCTCGTGGCGTCAGGGGGATTCGTCTTGGAACTGGGCAGAAAGTTATTTCTTCGATCATTGTGGAAGAAGGTTCGACTGTTCTAACCGCCACGGAAAATGGTTATGGAAAGCGAACAAGCATTGATGACTATCCTGTTCAGGCCCGTGGAGGGCAAGGGGTTATTGCCATCCAGACCAATGATCGCAATGGTATGGTAGTTGGTGCTGAGATGATTAGTGATGATGATGAAATTATGCTTATCAGTGATCAGGGAACCTTAATAAGAACTCCGGTAAAGGATGTTTCCGTGGTTAGGAGGAATACCCTGGGAGTTCGCCTGGTAACGCTAAATGAGGGAGAGTATCTGGCTGGACTCGAGCGTATTTTAGAAATGAAGGATGATGATGAAGTTAATGAGAATGATAAACAAGAAATAATTTAATTTTCAAGTGTAAAAATTTTATGTCTACTGTCTACAATTTTGGTCCGGGTCCAGCAGTAATGCCCAAAGAGGTACTGGAAACAGCACAGCACGAACTTCTAGATTGGAAAGGAACTGGTATATCTGTGATGGAGGCCAGCCATCGCTCCAAAGAGTTTATGGCCATGGCCGAAGAATCTGAGACAGATCTGCGAGAGATTCTTGGCATACCGGACAATTATAAGGTTCTGTTTTTACAAGGGGGTGCTACCACTCAGTTTGCCATGGTACCAATGAATTTGTTGAAGGCTGGAAAAGTTGCGGACTATATCCTGACAGGTGGTTGGTCAGTTAAGGCATCGAAAGAAGCCATGCGTCTTGGCGATGTCAATATAGCGGCAACTTCCGAGGAACAGAATTTTATGACCATTCCGGACAGAAATAGTTGGCAGTTAAGCGATGACGCAGCCTATGTTTATTATTGTTCCAACGAAACGATTGGCGGAGTTGAGTTTCAATCGACTATTGATGTTGATGATATACCTGTAGTGTGCGATATGACCTCACATGCCTTGTCCAGACCCATGAATGTATCGAAATATGGAATATTAATAGCCGGTTCACAGAAGAATATAGGGCCTGCAGGTATGACCATCGTTATCATAAGAGATGATCTAATGGGAGAGGAATCAAAAGAGCTACCAACTCTGATGGATTATGCGCATATGACGGCAACGCAATCAATGTCCAATACGCCATCTACTTTTAGCTGGTACATGGCTGGTCTGATTTTTAAATGGATCAAGAAACAAGGTGGATTGGAAGCGATGGAGCAGAATGCTATTACTCGATCCGGCAAATTATACCAGGCGATCGATGCGAGTGATTTTTATACTAATCTTATTGATGTGCGCTATCGTTCTCGCATGAATGTTACTTTTACTCTGACAGATACTTCCCTGGAAAGTGAATTTCTGAAGGGATCTGAAGATGCTGGCCTTGCGGCCTTAAAAGGACATCGTAGTGTTGGTGGCATGCGCGCCAGCATCTATAACGCGATGCCGCTGGCGGGTGTTGATGCCTTAATCGAGTTTGCGCAAGATTTTGAAAAACAAAATGGATAAGCTGTTGCTTTAGTCAGGGAAGGCAGCAGAAATACGACTACTAGATAGCTTAAACCACTAAGGAAAAAACTTAATTAGCCTTGTTATCCTGCTTGTGCCAGTCTCTCTCTGTGGTTTAAAAACCTAATATTCTGTATCCTTAGTGTGATGCCCACCGATTTCAAACTAGAAAAAATTCGTATCCGCATAGACGAAATTGATGAACAACTTATATCATTGATTAGTGAACGGGCTTCTTTGGCTACTGAAGTAACGCAGATTAAACGTGATAGCGGAAAAGATGGATCCTTCTATAGACCTGAGAGAGAAGCGAAAATACTAAGAAGGATTATTGGTTTAAATAAGGGCCCATTGTCTGAACAGGATATTACGCGATTATTTCGGGAAATCATGTCTTCCTGCTTAGCCCTGGAACAGCAATTAAATATTGTCTATCTCGGCCCGGAAGGTACTTTTACGCAGACTGCTGCATTGAAACACTTTGGACACTCGGTCAATACGTTCGCAAAATCAACAATTGGTGAAGTCTTTCGTGAGGTAGAGTCACGAACATGTCAATATGGGCTTGTCCCTATCGAAAATTCTATCGGTGGGATGGTAAATCATACCCACGATATGTTGACCATATCTAATCTGAAGATCTGCGGTGAAGTAAAATTACGTGTTCATCAAAACCTGATGAGCAAGGCGGATAATACGGGCAATCTGAATAAAATATACTCGCATCAACAATCCCTGGAGCAGTGCCGCACATGGCTGGATGAGCATTTGGTATCGCCTGAACGTATCAGTGTGTACAGTAACGCAGAGGCCGCAAAGTTGGCCGTCGAAGACCCAAACGGTGCAGTCATAGCAGGAGAATCAGCAGCTGAATTCTATCAGCTCAATATCCTCGAAAGAAATATAGAGGATATACCAAATAACACGACCAGATTCCTGGTCATTGGTAATGAAGATGTTCCAGCTAGTGATAACGATAAAACGTCGTTAATCTTTACTACCGCAAATAAACCGGGAGCTTTGCATAAGATGCTCGCCTGTTTTTCAGAATATCAGGTCAGTTTGATGCGGATAGAATCACGACCCTCAAGAGAAGTGATATGGGATTATATTTTTTTTGTCGATATAGAAGGTCATATTGAGGACGATGCCGTTGCGAAGGCATTGAAGCAGTTGCGACAACAGGCTTCAATGGTAAAGATTCTGGGTTCCTATCCCAGCGCTGTGTTATAGGTACTAACTCAATTTAAACACAGGTAATCCCTTCTGTAAGTTTTAAAATGATGATTATATGAGGAGTTCAATGTTTCTGGACTTATTTTTTTATAAATTGGTGAGAATATCATGACTTGTGATTATTTGGATTTGGCATTACCTGATATCGCCGCTATGCAACCATACCAACCTGGCAAGCCCATTGAAGAGCTTGAAAGGGAGTTAGGCATAAGCGATATCATCAAACTTGCTTCAAATGAAAACGCAATGGGGCCAAGCACAAAGGTTCTTGATCATCTGTCAACATTGAGCGAACTGAGTCGCTACCCAGATGGTAATGGTTTTGCCTTGAAACAGTCTTTGGCGAGACATCATGATCTTGACCCTTCACTGCTTACTCTCGGCAATGGTTCAAATGATATTCTGGAGTTCGTCGCCAGAATATTCGTAACTAACAAACATCAGGTTATTTATTCGAAATACGCCTTCGCGATTTACAGTCTCATTACACAGACTATTGGTGCTGAAGGTGTAGAAACTCCTGCAAAGGATTGGGGTTATGATTTGGAAGCAATACAAGCTGCGTTAACGGAAAAAACGCGACTGATTTATATTGCTGACCCTAATAACCCCACGGGTACTTGTCTGGATACGGACAAACTCAAGCAATTTATGGATGCTCTATCCGACAATATAATTGTGCTGCTCGATCAAGCTTATTATGAATATGCTTTAGGTCAGGCTTATTCCAACTGTATAGAGTGGGTTGAGGAGTATCCGAACCTGGTTGTATCCCGCACATTTTCCAAGGCCTGTGGGCTTGCTGGCTTACGCGTTGGTTATTCCGTATCTCATCCAAATATTGTCGATTTAATGAATCGAATCAGGCAACCATTTAACGTAAATAGCTTGGCGTTGACGGCAGCGGAAGTAGCATTAAGTGACAAGGAACATATTCAGAAATCCATTGAGTTTAATCAAACGGGTATGCGTCAGCTTATTGCTGGACTTGACAGTATGGATATCTCCTATATTCCTTCGCGAGCCAATTTTGTTTGTATTGATCTGCAGCAACCATCGATGAATATATTTAATCAACTGCTAAAGGAAGGTGTCATCACCAGACCTCTGGGAGATTACGATATGCCTAATCACCTGCGTGTAACGGTTGGCTTGAAAGAAGAAAATGAAAGATTTTTAAGCGCACTTTCAAGGGTGATGGAGAAATCCTAATGCTAATAATTAATCATTAACAATCAATTGTTAATGATTAATAAGTTGAACTTATGGTGATTAATAAAGTAGCAATCCTTGGCGTTGGTTTGATTGGTAGTTCCCTTGCCAGAGCGTTACGTCGTCGAGGTGTATGTGAAAAAATTAGTGGTTTTGGGAATGATGAAAACCAGCTTGAAAAGGCACTAACTTTGGGAGTAATTGATAAATTTACCTTGGATAGTGCGGAGGCAGTTGAAGGCGCCGATGTAGTTGTACTAGCTACACCACTTTGCGCAATGGACTCGCTATTTAGTGGGATTAAAGATGCTCTTAAAGCTGATGCAGTAATTACCGATGTCGGTAGCTCCAAAGTAAGTGTTATTAGGTCTGCCCGTCATTATTTATCACCGGAACAATTAGGAAATTTTGTTCCGGGACATCCCGTTGCCGGAACGGAAAAAAGCGGTGTTGAGGCGTCATTTGCAGAGTTATTTGAGGATCATCTGGTTATATTAACGCCCTTACCGGAAACGCAGGAAGAAGCTAAAAAGTGTATTAGTCAAATATGGGAAAGTGTTGGTGCAACAGTTACTTCAATGGAAATTCAGCACCATGACGAAGTTCTCGCTGCAACCAGTCATCTACCACATATGCTGGCTTATGCGCTGGTAGATTGTTTGGCGAGTATGCAGGAACGTGACGAGATTTTTAAGTATGCGGCAGGGGGTTTTACCGACTTTACCAGGATTGCTTCCAGCAACCCGCAAATGTGGAACGACGTCTGTATCTCCAATCGAGAAAATCTAAGCAAAATGCTAGATCAGTTTAGTTCTCGCTTAGAAGAGATCAAATCGGCAATTGGTGATGGAGATAGTGATGCTTTGCTACAAATATTCACCCGTGCTAAAAGTAGTCGAGATGAATTTACCGAAAAACGCAGTAGCTCAATCAACCCAGGTAAATAGAAAATCCTCAGCTTAGCCGATCTATTGTGAACAAGTATCCCAGAATGGATTTTACTATCGAAGCAGGCAACGCGCTAAGAGGCAAAGTGAGGATCCCAGGAGATAAATCGATCTCCCATCGTGCTCTGATGATGGGTTCCATAGCTGAAGGTAATACTAATATCAGTGGACTTCTGGAAGGAGAAGACACACTTGCAACGCTGAAAGCTTTTCAAAAAATGGGGGTAGATGTTGAGCACCATGGGGAGAATGAAATTACCGTTCATGGAATGGGCTTGCATGGATTAAAGGCTCCGGATGGTCCGTTGTATCTAGGCAATTCTGGTACTTCTGTGCGCTTGCTGTCCGGACTGTTAGCAGGGCTATCATTTGATAGTGAACTATTGGGTGACGAATCATTAACTCGTCGACCAATGCTCAGGATCACGAATCCCCTGCAACAAATGGGGGCAGATATTACATGTAGTGAAGCGGGGACTTTGCCACTGCACATACATGGAGGAAGACAATTATCCGGGATCTGCTATGAAATGCCGGTTGCCAGTGCCCAGTTAAAATCTGCGATTTTACTGGCTGGTCTTTATGCTTCAGGGAGAACTTGTGTCATTGAACCTGCAATGACGAGGGATCATACTGAGCGTATGCTGGAATATTTCGGAGTTGAGGTGCTGCGGAACACAAACAAGATCTGTGTTAAAGGTAATATACTCAAAGGACGAGATATACAGATACCAGCAGATATATCTTCTGCCACATTCTTCATGCTTGCTGCAACGATTGTTGACGGCTCGAATTTACTAATGGAAAACATAAGTGTAAACAAAACTCGAAGTGCCGTTATTGATATTTTAAGCCAAATGGGGGCAAAAATTAGTCTGGAGAACAAGCGTGAGGCTTGTGGAGAGGCTGTTGCTGATATCCGGGTAAAATCCAGTCAACTTGTTGGAATTGAAATTCCAATAGATTTGGTTCCTATCGCCATAGACGAGTTTCCAGTCATCCTTGTAATAGCCGCTTTCGCAAAAGGTCGGACGATTCTAGCGGGCGCTACTGAATTAAGAGTAAAAGAAAGCGACCGTATTCAGGCGATGGAAAATGGATTAAAAGAATTAGGTATTGAGCTTGAAGCAAGAGAGGATGGGATGGTGGTTGAAGGTGGCCACCCAACAGGTGGTGTAGTGGATAGCTATGGGGATCATCGTATAGCAATGGCGTTTTCCATGGCTGGATTAGCTAGCAGTGGACCGATAGTTATAAAAGATTGTACAAATGTGAATACATCCTTTCCAGGATTTGTTGATCTACTTAAAGACCTGGAAATAAACATTACTGAAGAGCAGATCAATGACTGATATCCAAGTAATTACAATAGATGGCCCTAGTGGTACCGGGAAAGGTACCGTTGGTGCATATCTAGCGGATTGGTTGGGTTGGCACTTTTTAGATAGTGGTGCTTTATATAGAATCGTCGCCTATGTCGCAGCAGGCATGGAAATTGCGTTGGACAACGAAGAGGAATTAGCTGAACAAGCCGCACATCTGAACCTTAGATTTGTAAACGATGCATCAGAAATTAAAGTCATTCTTAATGAAAATGAGGACATATCCAGCACAATTCGTACTGAGGCTTGTGGTAATGCCGCATCACAGGTTGCGGTACATCAAAGGGTCAGGCAAGCTTTGCTGGATAGGCAAAGAATATTTCGGCAATTGCCTGGGCTGGTGGCAGATGGGAGGGATATGGGGGCTGTAGTTTTCCCTCAGGCTCAACTCAAAGTATTTCTTACTGCCAGCCCGGAAAAACGAGCGCTTAGGCGTCATAACCAGTTGAAAGAAAAAGGAATTAGTGTTAACCTCCGTCACCTTTCGACGGGAATAAGTGAACGTGATGCTAGGGATCAGGGGCGTGATAATTCCCCTTTAATGCCCGTGCCAGATGCCGTAATCATCGATTCTACAAAACTAAATATTGATGATGTATGCGATATGGTTTCGGAACTGGTTCGGGCTCAATTTCTAAATGTCCCAGATCGTATACCGAAATAGAAATTAAACATTTATAATACCACTGACCTGTCATTGACAGGCACATATATTGGATACTTGATTAATGAGTGAGAGTTTTGCTGAGTTATTTGAACAAAGCTATGCAGAGTCGAAGATGCGACCCGGTAGTATCATTACAGCGACGGTTATTGATGTAATTAATGACGTAGTCGTTGTTAATGCTGGTCTAAAATCGGAAGGTTTTATTCCAGTTGATCAGTTTTATGATGAGAACGGTGAGATCGAAGTAAATGTAGGCGATGAAGTCGATGTTGCGTTGGATGCGGTTGAGGATGGCTTTGGCGAGACTCGAGTATCAAGAGAAAAAGCAAAACGCCTCATGGCGTGGAAATTTCTGGAAGACGCTCACGAATCCAATGAAACAGTTACCGGTATAATTACTGATCGCGTAAAAGGTGGTTTTACAGTTGATGTTAAAAATATACGCGCATTTCTTCCTGGTTCCCTGGTTGATGTTCGGCCGGTTCGGGACACCAGTTACTTGGAAGGTAAGCCCCTCGAATTTAAAATAATAAAAATAGATCAGCGTCGAAGCAATGTTGTTATGTCTCGACGTGCCGTAGTGGAGAATGAAAATTCAGCTGAACGTGATGCCATGTTGGATCAGCTGAAAGAGGGCTTAGTAGTTTCCGGCGTAGTGAAAAACTTGACCGATTATGGTGCATTCCTGGATCTTGGTGGTATAGATGGATTGTTGCATATCACTGATATGGCCTGGAAACGTGTAAAGGATCCGGCTGAGATTGTTTCTATAGGTGCAGAGGTTAAAGTTAAAATTCTAAAGTTTGACAGAGAAAAAAACCGCGTTTCATTGGGCCTCAAACAAATGAGAGATGATCCATGGACAGATCTAACTAGACGCTATCTGGAAGGTGCCCGTTTGCAAGGCCGTGTGACAAATATTGCTGATTATGGATGTTTCGTTGAGCTGGAAGAGGGAGTTGAGGGTCTGGTTCACGTGTCAGAAATGGATTGGACGAATAAAAATGTACATCCTGCGAAGTTGGTTCATGTTGGAGCTGAGGTAGAAGTAGTCATTTTGGATGTCGATCAGGAACGCCGTCGAATTTCACTTGGAATGAAACAATGTCAATCAAATCCCTGGGAGCAGTTTGCCGCTTTACACAATAAAGGGGATAAGGTTACAGGTATGATTAAGTCTATTACAGATTTTGGTATATTTATTGGGCTTGACGGTGATATTGATGGCTTGGTTCATCTATCTGATGTTTCCTGGGCGGAAGATAATGAAGATACGATCCATAAATATAAAAAGGGCGAGGAAATTGTAGCAGTTATTTTAGCTATAGATGCTGAAAGAGAGCGAATATCACTCGGAATTAAGCAAATGAAGCGGGATCCTTTCTCTAACTATGTTGCAGAAAACCCAAAAGCAAGTGTTGTTGCTGGCGTTGTACAGGAATTGGAAGCCAAGTTTATTACGGTGCAACTAGCCGATGGAATAAATGCACAATTGAAGACCTCTGAGTTATCCAATGATAAAAAGATTGAAGGTGCAAGAAATGAAGTTAAGGTTGGCGATAAGCTGGAAGTTAAAATTACTGCAATTGACAGAAAAAAACGTACAATAAGCGTATCAGTAAAAGCCAAGGAATATGATGAGGAGTTAGCAGCTGTACGTGAGTACGCTCCGGATTCATCAAGTGTGGCTAAACTGGGTGATATTCTGAAGGAACATTTGGATAACAAGCAAGAATAGAACTGTAAATATTGGTGAATTGATAGCTAAGATTGTATTAAGATCTTAAAAATACTATAGGGTGTCATGATCTTCAGATAATCTTCAGATAAGAAGAAAGAACATATGACGAAATCTGAACTCATTGAAGTGTTGTCGAGACGTCAGTCTCAACTGGTATACAAAGATGTTGAGCTTGCAGTCAAAACCGTTCTTGAACATATGACTCATATGCTGTCCAATGGTGAGCGCATTGAAATACGAGGCTTTGGTAGTTTTTCTTTGCATTACCGGCCACCCAGGGTTGGCCGGAATCCAAAATCAGGTAAGCCAGTCTTCTTGCCTGCGAAGTATGTTCCCCATTTTAAGCCAGGCAAGCAATTGCGTGAGCGTGTAGATACTACAAATCCTATCGTCGAGGCCAACGAAGATCCTATTTCTTCAGAAGATTAGCTCGAGCTTTGAAGTAAACGCCCAACTCCTTGTCAGGTAAGAAAATCTTCCAATTTCTGTCATACTTTGCTATATAAGGACTCGTCAGATTTGGGTTTTTGGTTATATGATATCTTGAATAGAAAGCTACTTTTGTGTCATAGATGGCGTTGGCTTTAGAATAGTGACAATTAATGAATTTTTGGAGGTAGCATGCCTCGCATAATAAAGCTGGTTCTTATAATCATTATTTTTCTGTTTGGAATGATCTTTCATTTACGTAATAACCAAATGGTTGTACTCGATTATTTTCTTGCCAGTACAGAGTTTTATTTCTCAGTTTGGATACTTGCGACTCTGGCATTAGGTGCAATTCTTGGCATTGCTTCAAGTTTGCCGATTATCATGAAGCTGAGAGGGAAGAACTCAAAATTGTTGAGACAGGCAAAAATAAGTGAAAAAGAGATAAATAACTTACGTGTAATACCGGTTAAGGACACAAATTGATGGAATCAGAATGGATTATCGCATTATCGTTGTTGTTACCAACGGCCGCATATTTAGGCTGGTTTCTTGTCAGTAAGAAGGAGTTAGATCTGATTAGTTTAGCTAGCAGAAATATCCAACCGGAATATCTAAAAGGGTTTAACTATGTTCTTAATGAAGAACAGGACAAAGCCATAGAGTTATTTATTAAAATGCTTGAGGTAGGAGATAGATGGTGATGCCGTGCGGACCCATCTTGCCTTAGGAAACCTCTTTAGAAGAGGGGAAGAAGTAGATAGAGCCATTCGTATTCATCAAAATCTGATCACCAGGCCAACTTTGAGTTATGAACATAAATCTTTTGGTATTACTGGAACTGGGAATGGATTACATGCACTCTGGTTTATTTGACAGAGCGGAAAGTTTATTTAAAGAATTGTCGGATAGCAAAACCTATTCTGTACAGGTATTTACACAATTACTTGATATATATCAGCAGAAGAAAGACTGGAGTCGGGTGATAGTCATTGCGAGGAGTTTGGAGGAAGTTAGCGATGAAAAACTCTCACCCATTATCGCACAATTTTATTGTGAGCTTGCAGAGGAATATCTGGAAACAGATAGGGGGAAGAAACTCGACAATATATCAAACTAGCACTAAATTCTGATCCATCATGTGTCCGTGCCAGCTTAATTGAAGTCTGACATTATCAAAAAATGGACAAACATAAAAAAGCAATTAGAGCCTATAAAAAGGATTGAAGATCAGAATGCTGAGTATCTTCCCGAAGCAATCAGTCCGATGCTCGATTGTCATCAAGGGTTGGAAAAGCTTGATGAATATGTATTTTATCTGAAGAAAATTGTAAGCAACCTGAAGGAAATTGTAAGTAACTATGGGTGGATAACGCCACCTACTATATTTAACTCAGCTAATTAATGAGCTAGAAGGGGAGGAGGAGGTCATTAATTATATCTCTACAGAATTGTGAAAACGGCCAAGTGTCAAAGGGGCTGGATTGTTTGCTTAAATACACCATGAAGAAAGATGGTGGTGAAATTTGTGATAGTTTAGAAACAATTGAAGAGATAACAGGAAAATTACTTCAGAATAAGACAGTTTATAAATGTAGACATTGTGGTTTTGACACAAAATTGCTGTCCTGGCAGCAAATGTTGGTGCGTGGTTACGTGGTAAAGCCAGCGCATGGAGTAGAAGGTGAATAATCCAAGAATAATTGTTTCCTTAGATTTTCCTGATCGGAAATCTGCTATACGGTGTGTGCAGCGACTGTCTCCCGGTTATTGTCGTCTAAAAGTCGGTAAAGAGTTGTTTACAAGCAGCGGCCCGGCCTTAGTGAAAGAACTTGTCGGCGACGGATTTGATATATTTCTTGATCTGAAGTACCATGACGTTCTGAGTACTGTTGCCAAAGCATGTAGCGCAGCAGCAAAGTTGGGTGTCTGGATGTTAAGTGTTCACGCCAGTGGCGGGGCGTCGATGCTAAAGGCGGCACGAGAAGCCATAAATCAAGAAAGTCATCAGCCCTTACTGATTGGCGTATCGGTTCTTACCGGTATGTCAGCCGATGATCTATCTGAGGTTGGAGTTCAATCAAGTCCTGCTGGGCAGGTAAGGCTGCTCGCTAGTTTATGCAAGCAATCAGCACTCGATGGTGTTGTCTGTTCTGCTCAGGAAGCGCCGGCGTTAAAGCAAGAGTTTGGCAGCGAATTTATACTTGTTACTCCCGGGATAAGACCGTCAGGTAGAAACAAAGATGATCAAAAAAGGGTAATGAGCCCAGCAGAAGCGATGGCGGCTGGCAGTGATTATCTTGTGATTGGTCGTCCTGTCACTCGGGCAAAGGATCCCTTGCAAGCCTTGCTTGATATACAGGCCGAGATCAGTGATGCGGTAAAAAAGTGTGAAGCATAAAGCAATAATGTCAGAAATAAGAGCACTGACATTTGTATTCGTGTAATGCCAGCCTATCCCCAATCCATAAAGGTAATACCGTTAGAAACTCTATGCCTGACAAGAATTATTTTAGCCCCTTAAATCCACAATTACCCAACAAGCCCGGTGAAAGACGATATTGGGGTCGTCTATATGGCAGCAGCAAGGCCATGGCATTGAATTCAGCTGTCGAGAAAAGTGAAGTCCCGATAGTAATTATTACTGCAGATTTAAACTGCAGTAATCAACTTTTACAAGAGCTCAGTTTTTATCGTAATGACAGCGCAGATAACTATCAATTCCTGTCATTTCCTGATTGGGAAACACTGCCCTATGATCAATTTTCACCTTATCAGGATATTACTTCTGAGCGTCTTGCGATTCTGGCAAAGTTACCTAAATTTGATAGAGGAGTCCTGATTGTTCCGGTCATGACGATCATGCATCGTCTAATGCCAAAAACTTACATCAATTCATTCAGCTTGATGCTGAAAACAGGACAGACGTTGAATACAGAAGGACTTTGTCATGAATTAAGGGATTGTGGATATCGAATAGTTTCTCAAGTGACGGGACATGGTGATGTAGCAATTCGCGGGTCTCTTATTGATATTTATCCAATGGGTTCAGACATCCCCTATCGAATAGATTTATTTGATCGAGAAATTGATAGTATCAGGATATTTGATCCGGAGACTCAGCGATCAGAAGGCGCAGTGAGCGAAATCCATGTTTTACCGGCTCGAGAAGTCGCAATGTTGGAAGAGAATATAAAGAGATTTCGTTCTAACTGGCGGAAGCGTTTCGAAGGGAATCCAGGAACATCACCTGTATATAAGGATGTCAGCAATTTCATCGCACCAGCAGGTGTTGAATATTACTTGCCACTGTTTTATGAGCATACGAACAGTTTATTTGACTACCTGGATAAGCATTGTCTGGTAGGGCTGGATGAAGGCGCACAAGAAGCGGCAGAGTTATTCTGGCAGGACATTGAAGACCGTTATGAACAGAGAAAATATGATGTAGACAGACCCTTATTGTCGCCCCGCGAGTTGTTTTACCATCCATCAGAATTATTTACACAGATAAAAGCTTTTCCGCAATTACGACTCTCCAGTTTGGTAGAGGATGAATCAAGGGCCGGCGTGATCAATTATGCCAGTAAGATCCCAGTCAAATTACCGGTTGATGCTCATTCATCGGATCCCTTACTTCATTTAAAGCGTTTTATTGAAACGTATAAGGGAAGAGTCTTGCTAGTAGCAGAATCTAGCGGGCGAAGGGAAACCATCAATGAATTACTTATTAAACACGGATTGCGGCCCAAAGTATTTTCTCAATGGTCTGATTTTCAAAATAGTACTGAGATTTTAGGCTTAACAGTTGCACCGCTGGAAAACGGTGCAATATTGCTTAAACCAATGATTGCCATTATTAGCGAATCACAACTATTCAGTGATCGAGTACAACAAAGAAGGCTACGTAAAAGGAAGCAGCAGGATACAGATACAATTGTTCGTAATCTAACGGAGTTAACAATTGGTGCACCAGTGGTGCATGAAGAACACGGTGTTGGCCGCTATCTAGGTCTGGTTACTCTTGATGCCGGTGGGTACTTGGCAGAGTATATTTTTCTTGAATATGATCAGGAGGACAAACTTTATATACCTGTATCCTCCCTAAATCTAATCAGTCGCTATACAGGAGCTGATCCGGAGCATGCTCCCTTACATCGTCTTGGTAGTGGTCAGTGGCAAAAGGCAAAAAAGAAAGCTGCAGAGCGTGTACATGATGTGGCAGCAGAGTTATTAGAATTACATGCCAGACGTGCATCCAGAGCAGGACATCAATTTAAAGTTGATGAAGATGCCTACAACTCATACATACAAAGTTTCCCTTTTGAGGAAACGCCAGGACAGATGAATGCTATTCAGGATGTCATCAAGGACATGCGTGAAGCAAAGCCGATGGACAGGTTAGTCTGTGGTGATTCAGGCTTTGGTAAAACAGAAGTCGCCTTGCGTGCAGCATTTATTGCAGTACAAAATAATATGCAGGTTGCCCTTCTGGCGCCCACAACATTGTTGGCACAACAGCATTATCAGAATTTTAAAGATCGATTTGCAGATTGGCCGGTTAGTATCGAAATGTTGTCACGTTTTCGGACAAAGAAGGAACAAGCTGAGGTCATAAGTACACTCGATCAGGGTAAGGTGGATATTATTATTGGTACCCATAAATTATTACAAAGAGACGTGAAGTATAAGCAACTCGGTCTGGTAATAATAGATGAAGAGCATAGATTCGGCGTAAGGCAAAAAGAACAGTTTAAATCCTTACGAGCAGAGATAGATGTGTTGACCCTCACGGCAACGCCGATCCCCAGGACCTTGAATATGGCCTTATCTGAACTCAGAGATTTGTCAATTATTGCCACACCTCCTTTAAAACGCCAACCCATTCAGACTTTCATAAGGGAATGGAACGGCAACACGGTTAAGGAGGCTTTGCTGAGAGAAGTGAAGCGTGGTGGACAAGTGTATTTTCTACACAATAAAGTGGAAAATATTGAGAAGATAGCTCATGAAGTGGAAGCATTAATACCAGAAGCAAGAGTGCAGTTCGCCCATGGACAAATGCCGGAAAAACAGCTTGAACAGGTAATGACAGATTTCTATCACCAACGCTTTAATATCTTAGTATGTACAACTATTGTTGAAACAGGCATAGATGTTCCTAATGCAAATACCATTATTATTAACCGGGCTGATAAATTTGGCTTGGCGCAGCTATACCAGTTACGAGGACGGGTAGGGCGTTCTCATCACCGTGCTTATGCCTATTTAATCGTTCCGGCAAGAAAGGCAATGACACGAGGCGCGGTAAGAAGACTGGAGGCTATTGAATCATTAGAAGAGTTGGGTATTGGCCTTACATTGGCAACCCATGATTTGGAGATACGAGGAACAGGAGAAATCCTGGGTGATGAACAAAGCGGTCAGATTCAGGAGATAGGTTTCGGCATGTATATGGAGATGCTTGACCGAGCAGTGAGGGCGATGAAGTCAGGTAAACACATGGAACTGGATCGCCCCCTGGATCATGGCGCAGAGGTTAACCTGCATATTCCTGCATTAATACCAGAAGACTATCTACCTGATGTCCATAACAGATTGATCATGTATAAACGTATTGCCAGCGCAGAGGACGGTGAAGAACTACAAGGTATACAGGAAGAAATGATTGATCGCTTTGGTTTATTGCCACCCCAATTAAAAAACCTGTTTGAGATTACGATACTAAAGCAAAAGGCAAATCTCTTAGGAATACGAAAGATAGATATAGGCCAGCAAGGTGGGCGAATGTTTTTCCATGCTCAAACCAGTATCGTCCCTGGTAATGTTATCAATCTGATCCAGTCAGAGCCTAGTGTTTACAAGTTAGATGGGCAAGATAAACTAAGGATCATAAAAGAATTACCAGATGCCAGAACACGGTTTAATATGTTTGATAGTTTACTGGATAGAATAGCGTGCCGAGATGCTGCATAAACGCAACTTGTAGCCATAGCTATGTTCTTGCTACCCTTGGTTCCAGGGGTCTAATTAATGAGCTTCTTGTCATACTGGCGAATAACAGTATCCAGTATGATAATGCCCTCTTATAATGGGGCTCCATTTGACTGGATGTCGTAATAGTTCCGGTATGACGAAGTTAAAACAATGATGGCCTGCTGCGATGTTGCTTATCTAAAGATATTTATAGTTGAGCAGAAGATAAAATAAAACTTTTTAAGCCACGACATGCATACAAAGAAACTGATCCTAAGCAGTCTAATTTTCCTTGGTTTCATCCTGCAACCATCAGCTCATACACAAGCCGGCTGGTATCAGGTAGAAGTTATTATATTTGATTGCCTGCAACCAGAGCTCGATGGAGAATTGTGGTTTAAAAACCTCGATCTGCCTTCGCTGGATCTTTCCATTGAATTAATAAATGATCTAGCCGATCCGGTTGAAACTATCGAAACCGTAGAAAGCAGTGCTGAGGAGCAGGAAGACGAAGTTGTCAAAGACTTAGTTCCTTACCTGTCATTGCCGAAAGACAAGTTTCGACTAAAAAAAGATTTCAGAAGACTCAAGCGATTAAAAAAAATATATCGACCACTCATGCATGTTGCCTGGCAACAAGAAGGCTTAGCACCACCAAAGGCTCGTAAAGTTCATTTAGAAAAGCCCATCGTAGAATCAGAGTCCAAAATCAATACAGAAAATTCAGCATCGGAAATCGAAAATGAAGTAGATAATGAAGAAATATCGGTTTCCCCTGCCGGTGAAAAGACCTACATCGCACCGGAGATGATAGTCAATGGTTTTGTACGACTAAAACTACAAAAATACCTGCATCTTGATGTTGATTTTTCCTATTTTCCAAAGGATATGCAGAAAATTCTACGCGCACAAAATAACGCTATTACAGAAAAGATGTTCAATAAAGATGTTAATTATATACGATTGACGGAGAGTAGAAAGATCAAGTTAAACGAATTAAATTATTTCGACAATCCGCTATTTGGCGTACTTATACAAGTCAGTAGAATAAAGCTACCTGAGAAGGTATAAATAAAGATACTAACTGTTAAATAAAAAGGAAATTCAATGGCTAGACTTAATTACTCATCCGGAACCGCTTGGGAAAAACCAGTAGGCTATTTCAGGGCAGTTAGAATTGATAACACTGTATTTGTTTCCGGTACAATAGCGACGGATGCTGACGGCAACATAGTTGGTATTGATGAATGAAAAAAATTGGCTTGGCCACGCGGGGAATATTTTGATGTCATTCTTCATGCAGCCAGTATGGCAGAAGTAAGTAGGCTTATCTCTCCGGAAATATTGGTTGAGATCGAGACAGAAGCCTATATTGAGGAGAGTTAGCTAGGCTGTTTACTATTGATAAAAGAGGGAACTAAGTAATATGGATTGGAATGATAAACGGATCCATCAGTCTGGTTAATGCGTAATTATGCAGTTGACCTAAAGCACGGTTGGTTGATGTTGGAGTATCAGATCAAGTTACATCATGATGAAAAACTTATCTACGTTGAATTGAAGTGTAGGGTAAGATAGATATTGCTGTGTATAAGAAAATTGGAAAAGAGGTTGTGACAGCCTATAGCAAGTGTGGATACAATATTTTCTGCGACCCTGTTCAATACAAAATTATCTATGGATATAGATGAACTAGCCAGTGCACCAAGAGATGTAAAGGGAAAGAATACTTCAGCGGCACGTAAAATGCGTATAACTGCACACGTAAACAAACGTGATTATCATAATTGAAAATTAGTTGAAATCATCCATTATTCCTTAGGTTATATAACAAGGGTTTTTCTCTCTAAAAAAGAGGCCATGCAGTGGCTAAAAGAATGCACACAAGCCAAATGATAAATCAGTCGATTCAGGCCAATAAGATTGATAACTACAGGAAAGCAAGAAATTCAGTATGCAATCACAGTGAAGCAATAAGCCTCAAGAGTATTTATTCCGTTCTTCATATTATGTTCAATAATCTCCATAGTGATTGCTTCCTTTGATTTGCCTGCAGCCCAGTTGGCGACTATTGATATGGATGCATAACTGAGATCCAGTTCACGAGCCAGGGATGCTTCAGGCATTCCTGTCATGCCAACAATATCGCAACCATCATTTTCCATTCGGCTGATCTCTGCAGCAGTTTCCAGTCGCGGGCCCTGTGTCGCTCCATAAACGCCACCAGGATAGACATCTATATTACTTTCATTTGCTGTACTAATTAAGATCTGCCGTAGTTCTTCGTTGTAGGGCTGTGCAAATTCGATGTGTGTTACTTTGTTCTTTTGGTCATCATAGAAAGTATGATCGCGAGACCAAGTGTAATCGATAATTTGATCGGGTATGACGATTCGATTAGGAGACATATCCCTACTTATGCCACCAACCGCATTTATCCCTATTACCGTCGTCACATTATGTTGTTTCAATGCCCAGATATTGGCGCGGTAATTGATCATATGGGGCGGGATATGATGGGAACTACCATGCCGAGACAGGAAGATAATTTCTTTGTCAGTCAGTAAGCCAATGCTGAGTGCTTCTGAGAGATCGCCGTAGGGTGTATTTACATGTTCCTGATCAACAATTTGTAATCCACTAAGGCTCGCTAGGCCGGACCCACCAATAATTGCTAATTTGATCATTATTCTTTTACAGCGTAGATACAGTCACAGTTACGTAATTATTCCTTATAGTCCATACCAAAACCAAAAACGTACTTATCCGGTACGGTAAAGCCAGTAAAATCTGCTTTTTTAAATACTTTTGCTTTAGATATTAGTTTGTCAGCCAGGACGGCTGTGTAAACGCTCTTTGCGCCAGATTGTCTGCATTCATCAACGATGGCTTTAAGAGTGATACCCTTATCGAGGATATCATCAACAATTAGAACTGTACGTCCCCGAATGGCAGCAGAGGGCTTTTTTATCCAATCAAGTTCACTGCCACTGGTATCGCCACGGTATCGAGTGGCATGGATATACTCTAGTTCCAGGGGGAAGTTTAATCGAGTCAATAAACGTCCTGTTATAACGATTGCGCCAAGCATGAGACTTAAAACTATTAGGTGCTTGTCATGCAGTTCATGGCTGATATTGGTGATCATTTTTTCTATAGCCTTGTTTATGTCCTCCGCTGTGTAGAGTAATTCTGCATTGGCCTTAACAATCTCAGCTTCCTTTACAAGTTCCTTCTTGTCTTTTTTTACCGCCACAATCAAAATTTCATTTCTGAAACAGTATTTGAAACAACTATTTTTCCGACTGTTTTGGAAACAATTTCGTCAACAGAAATGTCTGGTGCACGTTCCTTGAGCCAGAACTTCCCCTCGTTTATCTCAATATATGCAATATCGGTGAGAACTTTATGGATGCAGCCAGAACCAGTTAGAGGTAAGGTGCATTCAGGTAATAATTTTGATTCACCATGTTTACTAGCGTGTGTCATGGTCATTATAATATTATCCGCTCCGGCAATCAGATCCATAGCTCCACCCATTTCCTTGATCAATTTTTTTAGCGTCATCCAGAACGCAATATTACCAATAACGTCTACTTCAAAAGCACCAAGGACTGTCAAATCTACATATCCGCCTCTTATCGTGGCAAAAGATTCGGTAGAAGAAAATATAGATGCGCCTGTTATAGCGGTGATCGTTTGTTTCCCAGCATTGATCATATCCGCATTTACTGTTTCTTCAGTGGTGAATGGACTCATATCTAGTAGGCCGTTTTCAGACTGCAGCATTACTTTCATTCCTTCCGGTATATAATTAGCTACCAGGGTAGGGGTGCCAATCCCTAGATTTACGTAGTATCCATCCCGTAGTTCGCGGGGGCAACACGCATGGCAATTTGTTCACGAAATAACGACATATTTTTTAATCACTTTTACGGGTGGTTAAAATTTCTATGCGCTTTTCAAAAGTACCTTGTATAAGTCGGTTGACATAAATACCAGGTGTATGAATTTGTATGGGATCCAATTTGCCGGGTTCAACGATTTCTTCGACTTCAACAACAGTAATTTTCCCTGCGGTTGCAGCCATAGGATTAAAATTCTGAGCAGTATTTCTGTATATCACATTACCGTATCGATCTGCTTTCCAACTTTTCACGATGGCGAAATTACCGGTAATTGTCTCTTCAGGTATATAGTTTCGCTCCTTGAATTCTCTTACTTCCTTCCCTTCTTCTATGGGAGTTCCATAGCCCGTTGCTGTATAAAATGCCGGTGCCAGCACCACAGCCCGCATCTTCTCAGCCAGTGTCCCCTCGGGGTGTTAGCTCAACTTTCAGATCTCCATCTAATACCTGCTTTTCAAACAAGGCGTTTTCTCCAGCATAGGAAGAAATCATTTTTTCACTTGTCTGTCTTCCAGAAGGATCCCAAGGTCAAATCCATCGATACCACAGTTATTTGAAACAATGGTTAAACCCTTTGTTTACATCTTTTTGATTTGATTGATACAGCCTTCGGAGATACCACAGAGACCAAAACCTCCTGCTATAACGGTAAGATTATCTTCAAGACCATCCAGGGCTTCACTATAATTTTCTACTACTTTGTCAAAACCGAACATATTTAACATTTTTTTAAGATTTCTTTGAGTAATGATTTGCAATACTAGGCTTGATGGCAGCTTACAACTTTGGAATACAGCAATAATATAAACAGCTAAATATTAAATTAATATAATTGTTAAGATTCCTTGTTAGCATATTGTTATTGAAACTAGTACTGCACCGCAGTTTACACTGCATTTAGTGATTTGCACTAACCATTTCGTAAAGCACTGACAGCTGTTTTATCCATGATTCAGCTCAATAATATTATGGATTTTGTGTATATGAATGTTAATCTTGTAATCAGCGGATGGTTACCAGGATAGCCTAAGTAAAAAGCACTACTAACCCCTGAAATGCTTATTTACTCCGGATATTATTCATGAACCGGAAATTGAATCGTAATACTTAATTTACGTGGTATCGATCTCAATTTATTAACTATTTTTGAAGTCATTTTTGCTGACTGCAATCTAACACGGACAGCAAAAAGAATTGGCATGAGCCAGCCCGCGATGAGTAATACGCTTATGCGGCTTAGGGCTGTTATGGATGACGAGCTATTTGTACGAGAAGGTAAATTCAATGTAGCCAACAACCTCAAGCCCGTCAACTTACTGGTCCTATCAATGCAGTTTTGAACCTTATTAGAGAGAGAATAATGCAATATGAGTACTTTGAACCGGAGGCAACTAAAAGGAATTTTGTTATTGCCGGATCAGAGCATGTTGATTTTGAAATATTGCCGCGACTAATCCGTTCGATCGATGGCTTTGATAATATTAAGATTAAAATTATTGATGGGGACTGGTTCCTCGTACTGGCCGCCTATAATGCAGGAGAAAGAAATGTAAAACGCGCAATAAAACTGGCATTGCCAAGTTAACTTCCTTGAACTACTAAAACCTGCTTGATATCAACCTAGGTCATTGCTGCATTTTCCCAACAAGCAAAGGAACGCATTCTTAGAAATCGATAAGTCTCAGCACGTACCA
>Ga0056107_100020_pt1 | contig 30133 bp, 36 predicted proteins | sample WorMetcrassitun2_FD_77006 | JGI IMG/M metagenome (GOLD analysis project Ga0056107, IMG submission 77006) | Marine gutless worms symbiont microbial communities from Max Planck institute for Marine Microbiology, Germany - Olavius crassitunicatus.2 ...
AGAAGTCATGACGTGGCGCACCGAGAGATTATCCCATAATCGATGCATGATAACGCTCAGTATGCCAACAATAAAGCTGAGCTATCTCATCAGCCGACTAGGGCAAGGGAGCGGGGATGCGAGAGTTTAAGTCAGTGAAACAGGCACAGCGATTCTTGTCGGTTCAATCTGGATCGTCATCTGGTGCGTACTGAGACCTATCGATTTCTAAGAATGCGTTCCTTTGCTTGTTGGGAAAATACAGCAATGACCTAGGTTGATATCAAGCAGGTTTTAGTAGTTCAAGGAAGTTAATTTGGCAATGCCTCAAAATACAAGGATTGAAACCGCTTGCACGAAATTATAAAATCGCTGTTAGAGAAATCGATATCATTATGCTAGACGGCGACATAATAGTTTTTATTGAAGTGCACGCGAGATCGAATGATATAAGAATGAAAACTATAGAAACAATAAGTCAAGAAAAATATAAGCGTATAATCAAAGTGAGTAATCACTATTTATAAAGCACAAAACGACTTAACAAGGATATTTGTCGCTTTGACCTTGCATTGATTTGCGGTTCTCTAAAGTCTGCTGAAATCCAGTGGATAAAGAATGTGTTTGAGACGTAATCCCTAGCTCCGAACATATTTTAATTGCTTTGCTATGGATCCAGTGCAACGCGTGAGAGATATATTTGCTGAGAGTATTCAGTTAAATAGTGAAGTGAGCAGCAAGCTTGCTGCTGCGACAGAAATAATGACAAATAGTTTGTTGGCTGATAGTAAAATATTAAGCTGTGACAATGGTGGTTCGACGACAATTGCACAATACTTTACTTCAGTAATACTAAATCGTTTTGGGATGTGGCACCCTGGCCTTCATGCAGTTGCATTGACGACAGATTCTTCAACCATGACATCAATAGCGAACGATTATCAATATGCTGAAGTTTATTCAAAACAGACGAGCCTTTGGCCTTTCTGGGGATATTCTTCTGGCTATCAATACGAGTGGAGAATCTCACAATATAATACATGCGATAGATGCCGCCCATGACAAAGAATGACATGTTATCGCGCTAACGGGACGTGAAGGTGGTCAAATTACTGATTTGACCACGGAAACTGATGTTAAAATTCGCGTGCCCAGCCGGTCAACAGCCAGAATTCATGAGGTTCATATAATGATAATCCACTATTTATGTAATTTAATTGATCAAACTTTACTTAGATCTGAAGAGTAAGGGTTTATGCATTTAAGAAATATAAAGCTTTATTGTGTGCTCGTGACAATTGTGTTTATTTATGGTTGTACAGCCGCCGCCGTTGTTACCGGTGGGACAACTGGAATATCAATGGTTGTAGATGAAAGAACTGTAGGTACTTTTATTGAAGATCAATTTATAGAACTAAAAGCTTTGAATGCAATGTGCGAAGACAAAGCGTTAAGCGAGCAAACACACATCAATATTACTAGCTATAACACTGTCGTTCTTTTAACTGGCGAGGCACCTAGCGAAGAATTACGTCAAAGAGCTGCCAACATTGCCTTGAATATCGAAAAAGTAACACACGTTCACAATGAAATCAGTATTGCAGCACCCAGTTCTTTGATAACGCGTAGTAGTGACCTCATTATCACAGGTAAGGTAAAAACTAAAATGCTTGCGGATAAAAATGTTGTCGGATTGAAAGTGAAAATCGTAACGGAAAATGGCATTGTATATTTGATGGGCTTGTTATCGCAAGGCCAAGCTAATATAGCAACGGATATTGCCAGAAGCACAGGTGGTGCTCAAAAGGTGGTTAAGCTGTTCGAGTATGTAAATTAAGAGTTAGGTAGAAAGCGCTCGATTCTAATATTAATTTTGTCTTCTTGTATGAACTAGCTGCTTAACATTCTTTCTATGAATCACTACAAATTTGTACTAGTTCTCAATTAGCAAATCTTTATATATGCTGAGATCCTCTGTACTAAAGCAACAGACAATAATTTCATCCATCTTATCATTAAAATCCTGCATAATTGAGATAGCGACTTTTGCTGCCTTCTCCTTTGGATAGCCATATGCACCAGTACTAATTGAAGGAAAAGCAATTGTTTTCAATCCTTTTTGAGCAGCTAACTTAAAAGTATTTCTGTAACAGTTCGCCAGTAATTCTGCTTCCCCTTGTTCGCCATCTCTCCAAACAGGTCCAACCGTGTGGATTATCCAATTGGCAGGTAAATTAAACCCTGGCGAAATTTTTGCCTGGCCGGTATCACATCCGTTAATATGACGGTTAAATTTCAGCAATTCAGGACCTGCAGCTTTATGAATTGCACCATCAACTCCACCCCCACCAAGCAAAGAATTATTTGCAGCGTTAACAATAACCTGTACTTTCATACAGGTTATGTCAGTCTGTACAACCTTAATCATTGCTTAGTGAAACGGTAAAAGAGTTTAACTGCAGTTACAAACATATTCACAAATAACCTTTATTCTCTCTCTGTCTGGGAGGGCCCAGCGAGATTAGTGCTTCACAAACTGAACTCTAGTTATAGAGAAAAGCACATTTAACAATTGTTAAATGTGCTTTTTAACAGGTTTTTCTCTTTGTTCTCCTTCTATCTACTCATCAGAAAGAACCATTCTCTATTCATTTTCTTTTGTGTAGATTGTGAGAACATTTTTTATTGGTATGCTAATATCGTGCCAATAGGGCTTCCACCAAAACGAGTGCTAAATGTTACGACATCGTTACCCATTTCAAGATGCCTTACCGCACTTGGTGAAATATTTAATACTATCTTGTCGTCAGTAATGTACTGAGAAGGAACACAAACGCCATCAGCCTTAGCGTCACCAAGAAGATGTAACGTCGTGTTGTTATCTAGTATCCAGCCAAAGAGTGCTCTTAACAGGTAGGGCCGATTGGGGGTCATATAATCAAAAAACTAGAGCTGCATTTCAGATTCTCGTTCTGACAGACTGATTTTAAAGGCATCTCTTTCAAATAACCTGTCTGCGTATTCACTAATCTGTTTAGCAGACACTGGCAACTTGATGCCGTAATGATCCAGACGCCACAATAATGGAGCTAGACAACAATCAACAAGTGAATACTCATCTGACATAAAATAAGGCTTTTGTAAAAAAGCCGGGGCAATAGCTGTAAGATTATCGCGAAGTTCTTTCCTGGCATTTGCTATGGTAATTTCATTGTCACTACTTAACTCTTTGACTAAGGAATATAGATCTCTCAATACTCGATACCTTAACTGTCTATTATTCGCCCTTGATACAGGATCGACTGACATCAGAGGTGGGTGTGGAAATCTCTCATCTAAATATTCCATAATAATTTGCTCATCATATAAAATCAAATCCCTATCTACCAATGTAAGCATAGAATGATAGGGGTTGAGATACGCTAGTTCTTCTGGGCGATCATCCTCGTCAGTGAAATTAATTTCGACATTAATGTCCTTTTCTGCCAGAACGATGCGCGCGCAATGACCAATTGGGTCTAAAGTGTCAGAATACAACACCATGACTGAACGTTTATTGGCTGCAGTCATCATACAAAAACTCCTGTTACTCTAAATTTATTATGTTTTATGTTGTAGTTATCCAAGAACAGTTAACACAGCCGTTTCAATACCACCAATGACTGTTGTTGCGGTTATTTTAAGGATTCAATGAAAGCCTGCATTAATTTCATCCTCTTTCAATCTTAAAATAGTCGAAATAGATAGATTGCTTATAAATTAGTCGCGAATTATAGCATGGATAAGGTAATCTGTTGGCCAGATGCTTAGGAAAGCTGGTACTAACAGTGTATGGGAGTAAATACTGACTAAATTCCATGAAGAAGTTTTACGTTAATCGATGGTTAATATTCACACTCCAGTCCATTGTGGCTGGTTTGGCGACAGCTTTTTTATTCATCTATTTTTTCCTGAATATTCTACTCATAAGCAACAAAAACAATCCCGATATAGCGTTACTAGCAGTGGCGCTAAGCTGATTGAAGCAGGCCCGGCTTCATACGGTAATGCAGTATTTAAGGTCGCTCCAGCAGTAGTAAACGTTTACGCAACGAAAGTAGTAAATCGAAAAATTCACCACTTACTGCGAGACTATATTTTTCGACAGTTTTTTGGTGCCCGGAAAAAAGAACAGGAACGAAATACTAATCTTGGCCCTGACTAATCTTGACCCTGGCGTAATAATGAATACTGAGGGTTATGTCACTACCAATGTCCATATAATTAAGGATGCGGATGAAATTTTTGTTACTCTGGCCGATGTACGTCAAACTGAAGCGATGGTCGTTTGCTTGGATCTAGATACTGATTTAGCAGTTTTACACGTAGATCTTGATAATTTATCAACTATTGACATAGGTTAATCAGATAATATGTGCGTTGGTGACGTGGTTCTTGCGATAGGCAATCCCTATGATTGCGGCCAAACTATTACCCAGGGCATTGTCAGCGCAACCAGCCGCAAACGCAGAAGTATTGGTGCATTCACAGACGACTTTATACAAACAGATGTGGATATAAATTTTGGTAATTCTGACGGCGCACTCATCAATGCTACTGGTCAATTGATAGGTATAAATACTCTCATTTTTTCAACCACTGACGGCTCTCAGGAAATTGGCCTGGCTATTCCCATTAATCTTGTTGTTGGCATCATGAATGCCCTTATAGAGAACGAACGTGTTGTTCGTGGCTGGTTATGCATTGTGGTTCAGGTTTTCCCCTCTGATGCAACAGATCCTTCGTAAAGACAACAATTCGGTGTGTTGGTAGTCGCTGTTGAGAATACGGGCCCTGCAGAGTTAGCAGGGATCTTCTTGTAGAGATCAATGGTATCACCCAAATCAGGCAACACAAATAATCTCGCAAATTCAACCAGATGCAGCAATAGAAGTTGTTGCGGTAAGAGGGTAAGAAGAGCTAGTGCTTGAGGCAAAAACAACATAACGACCATTCATGTAGTCCCTCCCAACCTTGATTTACTTATTTTACGATACCCAGCCGATAGCGGTTGTTTTAGTTGCTCTCTGAATCAAGATAATCGACTAACTGGCCAAATAGTACGACGCAACCGCAAACTAATCATTGAGGCGATCTTCATTAGAAATTTTGCCCCAAGAGAAGGATGTTATTCTATCGGCTTGTGAAAACTATCTTTACTTATAAGTAATATCCTGGAATCATCTGCAGCAATAGCCGTCGCCGACATCGGCTAACCATCAACGACACTCATTTCTTCTATGCAACGTCCAACAGGAACAATAGTAATCTACTTCTCCTGATAAGGCCCAGCATTTTTCAAAATTGCTATTTTTCCCTGAGCGAGTACACATAAACTAGGATTTTTATTCCCCTTACCGAAAAATCTTAATTTCCTTCCTGGCAAGAATAAGCATTCATCCATCTTGCTATAATTTCTATTTCATCTCTATTAAGTTCAGAAAAAAACGTGTGCTTTCCAGTATCTGGCAAATCTTTTCTTGAAAATCAGAACCGACTCCTTGCAGCTCAAGATTACTTTATTCGTTTTTTCTCCTTAAGTGAGTTATTTAGCTGATCACCAACTCGATTGATGTCGACACAAAATCAGTAGATATGTGTGAATTACTTCAATTACATAACAAATATCGGTAGGAATAAATCAAACTTTAAACTGATGGAACAAGCAAAAACAATTTAGCTATAGACCTTATGACAAATGCTTTTTATGGTCCGGGTACAAAACTTAGTATAAGTTCTCTTCCAGACACAAAATACTAGGAGGTCTCGCAATCCAATTAGCTTTTTGTAGTTATCCTAAGTTCAGCAGATTGAGCATGCGCTGTTAGACCTTCTACCCTGGCCAAGACTGAACTAGCATGCGCAATACCCGAAACTGACTTTTCGCTGCACATAATCAGGGATGAGCGTTTCTGAAAATCATATACCCCTAATGGCGAAGAAAATCTGACTGTTTGCGCCGTTGGTAAAACGTGATTTGGCCCTGCACAATAATCCCCCATAGCTTCTGCCGAATACTTTCCCATAAATATGGCACCGGCATGTTGGACGCGATTTAGTAGTGCTTGGGGATCTGCAACAAACAATTCGAGGTGCTCAGGTGCGATAAAATTAACAATATCCAACGCATCATCTATATCTTGTGCCTTAACAAACAATCCATTTCCCTCCAGGGAAGCCTGAACAATTTCCTGACGCTTCAATTCAGGCAGTAACTTATTCATACTGACGAGCACTTCATCCAAAAACCTATCGTCAGTACTGACAAGAATAGCCCTCGCTTCTTCATCATGCTCTGCCTGTGCAAATAAATCCATTGCCACCCATTCAGGCTCGGTGTTCCCATCACCGATTATCAACACTTCTGATGGTCCCGCAACCATATCTATACCGACGTTGCCAAATACCAGACGCTTTGCCTCAGCCACATAGCGATTCCCAGGGCCAACAATTTTATCAACAGCGGGAATTGTCTCGGTACCATAGGCCAACGCAGCTATTGCTTGTGCCCCGCCAATAGTAAAGACCCTATCGACACCAGCGATAGATGCGGCCGCCAGTACAATTGGCTCTACCTTTGATTGTGGGGCAGGCACAACCATAAGTACTTCATCTACACCAGCAACTCTGGCTGGAATAATATTCATCAGCACTGAGGAGGGATACGCAGCCTTGCCACCGGGTACATATACACCGACTTTGTTTAATGCGGTAACCTGCTGACCAAGCAAGTTACCATCATTATCTTCATAGGACCATGATTCAAGCTTCTGTCTTTCATGGTAGCTACGTATGCGAATTGCTGCATATTCGAGTGCTTCACGTGTTGCTTGTGGTATTTCAGCCAAACTCGACTTTAAACGATCTGATTGAATTTCGAGATCACTGGCGCTGGCTTCTCGTTGATCGAATCTATTTGTATATTCAAGTAAAGTACTATCTCCATGTGATTTAACTTCCCGAAGTATTTGCATGACAGTTTGCGTCACATCTTCATCTGCTTCATCAGTGGAACTTAACAATTTCTTAAGCTGGGCCAGAAATTCCGCTTTCTTGCTATCAAGACGCCTTATGTCAATCATTAACTCACAACTTCAGTTAATTTTTTTGTAAACGATTTAACAAGTTCTTGGTTCATCTTCATTGCGGCTTTGTTAATAATAAGACGTGAACTAATATCAGCCAAGCTATCCAGTATGATCAAGTTATTAGCCTTAAGTGTGTTTCCTGTATCAACCAAATCCACTATTTGATCAGCAAGTCCCATTACTGGCGCTAACTCCATGGAACCATATAGCTTGATTATTTCTACTTGTTTTCCCAGGTTAGAAAAATACTCTCGGGTTGCCTTTACGTACTTTGTCGCAACACGTAATCGTCCATTTACTTTCTTTGCCCTATCAAGCCCAGCTAACATCAATCTACATCGTGCAATACCCAAATCAAGAGGTTCATATAAGCCATCACTATCAAATTCCAGCAACACATCTTTTCCTGCGATACCTACATCCGCCGCCCCATACTCAACAAATGTCGGTACATCTGTAGCACGAATAATTATTAACCTCACACCAGCTTGATTTGTATCAAGAACTAGCTTACGCGATGTTTCCGGATCGTCCACTGGCACTACACCAACCTTCTCCAATAAAGGTAGTGATTCTTTCAGGATCCGTCCCTTGGATATTGCTATGGTTAATTTTTCTGACACTTCTTACATATAATTGTTGGATAGATAGTTTCTTAGAAACAACATCCCGCTAAGTGCAAAGAGTGATTTGTTGAACTTAAATAACTTTATCAGATAATCTTCCCAATAAAGGTAATACAAAAACGATTTTTAGTTTGTAAACTATCAACATATAACTAAGCTGGGATTCGCTTAATTTGTGCACCGAGCTGCAAGAGTTTCTCCTCTATTGTTTCGTAGCCCCTGTCGATATGATCTATACGATCAACAGCAGTGGAGCCTTTAGCTACAAGGCCAGCTAGAACAAGACTTGCTGATGCACGCAAATCAGTCGCCATTACGGAAGTTGCAGTAAGATATTCCACACCTTGGCTAACAGCTGTATTTCCTTTCAGTTTTACGTTAGCACCCATTCGTTTCAGTTCCCGTACATGCATAAAGCGATTCTCAAAGACATTTTCTGTAATAATCCCGCTACCACTTGCAATGCAATTCATGGCAGTAAACTGGGCTTGCATGTCTGTGGGAAATCCTGGAAATGGAGAGGTATGCACATCGACAGCCCTGGGCCTTTGACCGCCCATATCTAAAGTAATAGAAGTATCATCACCGTTTATATCTGCACCCGCCTGTTTTAGCTTTATAAGTATTGAACCTAGCATATCTGAACGGGTATTCTTTAGTTTCACCTTGCCTCCTGTCATTGCAGCAGCTACCAGGTAGGACCCCGTTTCAATGCGATCAGGGAGTATTTTATGTTCAGTACCGTGTAATTTCTCAACACCTTGTATAATAATCTTATCTGTGCCTGCGCCTGTGATCTCTGCTCCCATCCGATTTAAACAATTCGCTAAGTCTACAACCTCCGGCTCTCGGGCAGCATTTTCAATAACTGTCTCTCCATCTGCCAAAGTAGCAGCCATCATCAGGTTTTCTGTACCGGCAACTGTGATCATGTCCATTATCAGCAATGTGCCTCTTAGACGCTTAGCGCTTGCACAAATATAACCAGCATCTACTTCTATATCGGCCCCCATTGCCTTCAGACCGCTTATATGCAAGTTGACAGGCCTTGAACCAATGGCGCATCCGCCAGGAAGAGAAACGTTCGCCTTACCATACCTTGCCAACAATGGGCCCAGCACCAAAATGGAAGCACGCATTGTCTTAACCAGTTCATAAGGGGCAAATAACTCTTTAATATCACCGTTATTCACCTCAATATTCATTCTCTCATCAACAGTCAGCTCCGAGCCCATTCTTCCTAACAATCCCATCGTAGTTGTTATATCGCGTAAGTGCGGAACATTTCTAATAACAACTGTTTCATCCGTCAATAAGGTAGCAGCAAGGACAGGTAAGGCTGCATTTTTAGCGCCGGATACAGAAATTTCTCCCTTTAAAGGGATACCGCCGTGAATAATCAGCCTTTCCATCTTAAAATATATTTCGATTCTAGTTTATCTATGTATATGTAAGTAAGTTCCCTTTTTTATCCCATTCTACCTGACTATAGGTTTGCATGGATAAAGCGCGGATTTCAGCGCTCACTCCCTCGCCCGACACCCTATAAACTAACTGGCGTGTCACACCACCTTCAAGGTTATCACTTACGATGATTGCCTTAAAGTGGTTACCATCCATCGCCACGGATCAGTCAGTGGCCACAGACCCAATTAAGGACTTAATTTCTTCAATCTACATTTCGCCAAACTCTAGCAATGTCCTGATTAGGACATGCACATTTGACAATCTGAATTACCTGCATCTACTAATCAACAAGACAACACATTACGACAATAATATCAGATGGGCTTAATAATCGTGAAATAACTGATAGCCAGTGTCAGGAGATATCATAACGAAGGAAACTTTGTTAATGACCAGCAATGAAATTTGAATGTCAATATGCACCCAACTTCCCCCACACTTACAAAGTAATCTAACCCTCAAAAAAAACACAGCTACATAAATCTAACTCAGTTAGTTTGGAATGATATTTTTATTATTCTTTTTATTTAACTTCTCAATGAGGGTATCAAGTCCATTTTTCCTGATTTCTGAAGCAAACGACCCTCGATAGGTTCCTACCAGACTCACCCCACCAACTGAAACATCAATTACTTTCCACTCACCATCACTAATAACCAAACGGAAATCCATGGCTATGCTAGCAGATTCATCACCAATTATCTTCATTTTAACAAGCGTAGTATTAGAATTTGGGTTAGATTTAACTGGTAAATACAATATTTCCTGTCCCGAGTATTCTAATAGCGTCTTACCATAGGTACGAACTAGCAAATTCCCAAATTCCTCAATAAACGCCTGTTGTTGTTGTTCGTTAGCCTGACGCCATACCTTGCCTAGTACAAATCTTGACATGATCGGAAAATCAAACAGGGGGGCCATGGTTTCCTTAAGGAAACCATAAATTTGCTCCGGATGAGTGCCAAGTTGTTCTTTTTGAGTAGAAATTCGCTCTGTAATAACTATAACATTATTTTTAATGATACTCTCTGCGTCTCCTACATTTGCTTGAACAGATACCAGCAAAAGCGGTACCAATAAAAGAGTTATGATAACGACTTCTATTTTCATTTCTATATCGTCCTCATTATAATTAATACTGAATATAGAATCTGCAGACTACTCTAAACAAATATCAACTTGTCCTCATGATTTACTTTGACTAATTCGCAATCTGCGATAGCTTGAATTGTTGTAACATCATCTCAATATTGTACGCATAATTAAACATTCTAAATGCCTCGCTTCTTGTGAAAAGGGCTTCTTCAAAGAAAGTTCCATTATGTGAATTTGTTAGCATTAGCGTGCAAACAAAAAATTTGTTTGAAACTCTTACCTTTTGATTTTATTAAGTCCTATCGAATTTACGCATCCTCCGTATAGCCAATAGTGCTAAAGGGTTTCCACATCAATATTAATTTTGGCAGAAGAGTCAAAGCAGCAAATAAAGCAATAAACATGGCTAAAGCCGTTAACAACCCAAAATAAATGATGAAAATAAAGTTCGACAGCACTAATATTGTGAAGCTGAAAATAATAGTGATCGCTGTATAGAAAGCAGCTCTACCAATTGTGATTGCAGCAATCGTAATTGTCATCAAATCCAGCGGGCCCATTAAACCTAGTATAATTGCTGCTGTCAAGATATTTGTGATGATACCGATAAAAACCGCTAAGGAAAAAGATCGGAATAGGATAAGCAGCATTAGCATTATAGCGATACCTAACATTGCCACGTCCAGAGTCATAATCTGCGACTTAAACAGACTCTTAAGCATGTTGTTGTATAAAACTAATAGCCCAGTTATCTCTAAGCTATCTTCAGTGAACTTGAATTTTTCTATCAGATCAGTACGGATCTGCTCTAATAATTCCTTTCTCCTCAGATCCTTGGGCGAATCCTTTGCAAATAAGGTTACTCTGGCTTCGTCATCGCCAATGGAGACATATGGCGTCAACATGTCATCACGTAACTCTTCCGACAGTTGTTTATACACAATTGCCATCAAATTGGTGTCAAACTCACCAGCTTTAATCGGCACCTCAGCAACTTCGTATAATTGAAACTAAAGAAAGTACCTTTTCAACTGATTGGAAACCATCCAGATAATCGTGTATACCTTTTATTAAATCTATCTTTATCTATATCTATGGTAAGCCAATAATCCGCTTTGTCTACTTGCAATATCACCAAATAAACCATCTTCATCAAAACCCAGATTATCCTCAAATTCGTCATCGATATTTTCCACCTATTCGTTCAGTTTCAGGATAATATCGATACCGGAGGTTCCCCCAGCTTGTCATCTATCAACTTAAGTCCCCGATAAATATTCGTACTATTGCTGAAATAGTTCACGAAACTGTTCTTAACCTTCAATTTTGTAATACCATAAATGCTGACAACAGCCATGAGCAGTGCTGCGAACAGAACCTTGCCATCTTGTTTTTCCGTTATATTTGCCAGGGCAGCGGTAAAAAGATACTTCTGCTTTTTCTGGACAAGTATCTTTCGGCTTATGCAGCAACACCAGTATGTTTGGAAACAACAAAAAAGAAGTAAGGAAAGTGACACATAGACCTAAGGTCATCATCCAGCCAAAATCAATCACTGGCCTGATGCCACCGAAGGCAAGAGAAGCAAAACCTATAATGGCGGTTAATGCCGTATAAAGACATAGCCATAACATCATTCTTGCTGTCTCAAACACCAGTTCTCTATGACTCATATCCGGTAAATCTCGGCGTAATTATCGATAACGAACAACAAGGCGTACATTCATAGATATAGTCAGAATAAGCGTTGGACAGATGAAGTTCGATGAGATGGACAGTTACCAACCAACCAATCAATCAAGCCACAAGCAGACCTATCATTACCATACCTACAAAAACACAACTCAATAATGGTATTGTCACCCAGCGCACTTGTCTGAAAATGATAAACAACATAAATCATCATGAAAACAAAAATACCACTGCCAAAAATGATCAAATCATTCTTGATAAAGGTGATCATGTCATTGGTAATCACGGGTACTCAACCGATATACAATTCATCGTCATTACTGTAATCAGGCATGATGGCCCTGATATCGGCTATTAGCTCATGCGCTTGTACTTCCATAGCTTCCTTAGCTTGGCCATATAAAATTCTGTTGTTTCCTCAAATAACCACTGCTCTTCATCACTGAGACCTTCCGTGTATCTTTTTAGGATAAGCCGGTTCCTTTCATCGGAAAATCGGGAATATTCAGAGTCGCGCTTCAGAAATAATTGTAAGGCAGCTGTCTGCCCATCCCTGCTAATATCACTGCATAGATGACTCTCTAATAATTCCTTCCTGGCTTCTTCCCTGCCCATGTCTTCGTCCTGTAAAGTTTTATAATTCTTAGCAACTTCAGCAAGGGAATCTCCACCTACTTTAACTATCGGAATACCTACGAGTGAAATAACTGAATCTATCAATTCCAGTTTATTAAATCTGCCCCTAAGTTCCTTGATTGCATTTAAAGATTGGTCAGAGAAAAGACGTCGTTGGCAGTGAACGTGACATAAACAAACTTTTGCGCTTGATACTGTGCAGTTATCTCTCTAAAGCGTTACAGGTCCTTATCATTTTCTAATATGAGAGAATCAGCAGAGAAATCCAGATCAAGATCTTTAGATAAATAACCAGCCAATATAAAAACACACAATAATATTTACTGGATTCTCTGGTACTACGTCATTATAGAAATTTGCCAAAAGATTTCTCATTTTTGTTATTTCCTAATAATTACCAACTTTAACATTCCGGCAGTTAGTTACACAACAACAGCAGCACCGGCAAACTCGGCCTAAAAAGGTTCCCAAAGCAAGATTAACCTAGGTAATAAAGTCAGTGCTGCTAGTAGTGCCACGAGCATAGCTAGTGTTGTAAGTAAGCCAAAATAAATCGTTGGGACAAAATTGGATATTACCAATATTGAAAACCCGATGGCAATGCATATTGATGTGTAAAACATAGCCCTGCCAGTACTTGCATGACAATAGTGCATAGTTTCTATGTAATTACCTGTTCTGGAAAATTCTTCTCTAAACCTGTAGATGTAATGAATACAATCATCCGTAGCAATACCAATAGTAATAGCTGCAATCGTAATAGTCATCATGTCCAATGAGATATTAAACAACCCCATTAATCCAAGGATGATGAGTGCTGTCAGAAGGTTTGGGATTATACCGATAATTGCCAGAGTAAGTGATTGGAATAGTACCAGCAGCATCAAAGCTATTCCTAGCATAACCGCTCCAAGCGTAAGGATTTGGGATCGAAATAAACTCTGCAACAGATTATTGTAGAGAACCAATAAGCCAGTGATCTGGAATTCGTCTACAGATAAACCTAATTCTCCAGAAAGATTTTGATTTATTTTGTCTAATAATTCCTTGCGGCGTAAGTCCGGCATCGAGTCCAGGATCCTGACTGTCACCCGTGCCTCGTCGTGGTCAATGGAAATATATGGATCGATTAAACTGGCTTTTAACTTATCACTCAGATTTTTATATATGACTGCCAGCTCAAATACTTCAAGTGCCTGACCTTGATTAAGATCTTCTGTAAGCCTGAGAAAAGAGTCCAATGATAATACCTTGCCTACTTCCGGTAAACTATCCAGATAATTATGTACGGCTTTAATCTCTCCTATCTTGTAATCCGTAAACCATGAATCTTCGACATCAGTTTCAACGTCCTTAAACAAAGCATCCAGCTCACCAGACTCATCCTCAACTTGGTCAACGATCATTAAAGGCGCTTCCAACGGTTCATTAAATTTTAAGATAATATCTAGCGGAGTAGTTCCGCCCAACTGTTCATCAATCAGTTTCTGCCCCTGATAAATCTCGGTATTTTCACTGAAATAATTGATAAAACTATTCTCCACTCGTAGTTGCGATATGCCGTAAATACTGATCGTAGCCAGGATCAATGAAATTATGAGAACAGCGCGTCCATGACGTTCAGTCGCAACAGCGAGACCGGTGGTAAGTGTTACGACACTTTTAAATTGTGTTGTTGTTGTGCCGGCTTTCTTCAACAATATTAAAGTGGATGGAAACAACAGGAATGTGGTCAAAAACGTCACTATCAATCCGATGGTCATCATCCAACCAAAATCAGTTACCGGTTTTATATCGCTGACAAACAAAGAGCTGAAACCAATCATGGTAGTCAGTGCTGTATACAAGCACGGCTGTATCATCTTTCCGATCATTTTCGAGATCAAATCGTGATGACTGGCTTTCGGCATATCCCATAACAGTTCACGATAGCGAACAATCAGATGCACATTCATGGACATAGTGAGTATTAAAATCAGAGAAACGAAATTTGACGAGATCACTGTTATCCGCCAGCCAATCAAGCCTAGTAGCCCAATCATCAACATGCCTGAGAATACACAGATAATAAGCGGTAGAGTTATCCAACGGAGTTGTCGAAAAATAATCGACAGCATCACTATGAGAAAGGTGAGCACACTACTACCAAAAATGATGAGATCGTTTTTGACAAAAGTAATCATATCATCCACCACCATGGGTACTCCGCCAAGGTGAACGGTACCGGAGTTCTTATATTTGCCGATGACCTGCCGAATTTGTTCAATTAATCTATGCACTGCGGTGTCGTTATCTGTCTTTAACTTGTCATATCTCTGTGAGATCTCTTTCAATGTCAGGTTTTCTTCTCTGCTCAAGCCTTCCGTACGCTTCCTTAGCAACAGATTGGTGCGACTCTTCTGTAGTTCAAGATATTCTTGATTAGCTTCAAGATAGATAAGCAATGCAGTTGTTTCCCCATCACTGCTAATAATTAAATCACTAAACAACGGACTATCGAGCAGCTCTTGTTTCGCAAGTTGTCTATCTGTCGAGCCATCTTCCAGGGTTTTATATTGATTAACTACTTCAGAAAGTTTCCCATCAATTATTTTAACCAGAGGAACATCAATGATAGAAACAATGGAATTGATTTTATCTAAGCGGGCTAACTCATCTCGCAGTTGCCTAACGCTTTGCAAAGAAGGGTCGGAAAAAAGATCCGCATGTGGGGTGAAAGTAACAACGAGGAGTTCCAGAGTACTATAACGCTCATTGATTTGGCGAAATATCTGTAGATCTTCATCGCTTTCAAGCAATAGAGCGTCAGCCGAGGCATCCAATTTAAAATCTTTGAAAAAATAGCTGAAAAAAACCAATACTAAGCTCATGACAAACAGGGTAAATCGAGGTCTTTCTAGTACTATCGATGTATAAAACTTTGAAAGGCTAGTATTTTTTTTCTCATTGTAACTCATAGATTTTTAATCCGCTAACCTTGCTCCGATCCATACATGATCTTCGCTTCTTTTCTTATGTATTTACTACACAAAAGAATAAACATTGAACCATGTTAACCTTTTATTAGTTGTTAATAACAAAATTAAAAATCCACACTGTAACATTTAAATACGTAATACTTTAAATTCTGTACTATTGCTGCCTTTGCACAAAGCCTGACACCTAATGTGGCACACATTTTACTTTATCTCACCAGCAGATGGCGACGTAGTTTTGAACTCGACCACAGTCATCTTTGGCTTAAAAAATATGAGGCTTGCACCAGCGGGAATAGAAATGAAACATACGGGTCATCACCGCTTGCTGGTTGATATCGGTTTACCTGACTTGAGCGCACCTGTGTAGACAGATGATAACCACCGGCTTTGGCAAGGGGCAGTCCAAGACCGCCGTCGAATTGAATGCAGGAAAACGCACTTTACAATTATTATTGGGCGATCACACTCACACACTACATCAGCCGCCAGTGATGCCAATAAAATAGATAAAAAATAATTTATTTATCTATCAATAGTTCAATCTTATAACCATCAGGATCTTCCACAAACGCAATTACCGTTGACACATCTTTCATAGGTCCTGCTTCACGAATAATATTTTCACCGGCACTACGAATCTGATCACAGGCCGCACGGACATCATCCACGCCAATGGCAATATGACCGTAGGCATCACCCATATTATAACCATCCGTATCCCAATTATAGGTCAATTCCAGGACAGTATTCGTTGGTTCATCACCGTATCCCAGAAAAGCAAGTGTGAACTTAGTCTCTGGAAAATCATGCTTCCTTAATAACTGCATACCAAGCACATTAATATAAAAGTCTTTGAAACGTTCAAGATCTCCGACCCTGAGCATCGTATGCAGCAATCTCACTGGCGCTATCTCTATTTAATCTACTTGTACCGCCATATCCTCATAAATAGTAACTACTTCATTATACATTGGTCCAGCATCCGTGGAATCGGATACTGAATATATTTTTTCATGAATGGTGACAACTTCATTGCATATGGGACCCACATCAGAAAAAGCTGAGTCTTCGGCAATAAAAGCCTCTGATAAAGAAGCGAGGAAAGAAATAAAACGGATAATGCTATCATATAGACTTGATGCATGCATGAATCTCCAGCTTGAACAGATAAGACGCCCCTCCCTCAGGAGGCATTTGCATCTAACAATGCGCCCATACTTATATCAAAACAGAATAGTCAGGCCAAAATTTTCAACATGGAGTAATTTCAAGCTACCTTGTTAATTTGGTATTAGGGCAGTATAAACTCGTGATCTTCTGAGTGTACTGTTAGTATGTGGCACGGTGTCTTGCGAACTACTTTCTCGGCAACACCGCCCATTATCACATGGGTAATATCAGTATATCCGTTGAGTACCCAAGACTATCATATCAATATCGTGCTCTTTGGCATAACGTCCTATCTCTATAAACGTGGTCCCCTCGATTGATTCTCTTATAGTTGAAAGACCTTCTGCCATTTTCTTGTCCGGCAGCTTTAACAACTCCTTATCTGATCTCTTCTTTAATCTCCTGGTAGTAACCCTCTGGTAAATATCCTCCAGCAGGAGGTACTACCAGTAATGCAGGATTTGCAATAACATGTATAAGATGCAGTTGAACACCAAAATGTTTGGCAAAACCACTAGCATAAATTAAGGCATGGTTTGAATTATCACTAAAGTCAGTGGAGGGTAAAATTTTTTTCAGACTAATCATAATCCAGGCTCCTAATACTCTGTTACTAAGAACATTCTTATCTCGAGTATATGCTCACAAATTATCGCAACAAAGCAATTGATCAAGATCAATCAACTTATAATGCCGTAATTAACTAGCCTTTCAACTCTTCAATCATCCTCTCAAGTTCTTCCCATCTATCAACAGCCTTATTCAGCTGTTCCTCCTTTTCGGCAGGCTTCTCTATAACAGAATAACAGCTTGTACTGTTTCATATGGCTGAGTATAAAAATTCTTTTCCTGAGTTTGTATTTGTAATTCACTTATTTGTTTTTCCAAAAAATCTATTTTGTCGGGTAATGCTTCCAATTCAATCTTCAATTTGTAGCTAAGCTTATTAGTTTTTTTGGCCTTACTTTATTTTTATTTTTAGTTTTTTCAACTTTAACCGGACAATCGGTTTCACTAAGAGATCTGCCTTGCTTTAGCCAATCGCTATAACCTCCTGCATAGGCGGCAACCTTCGCTCCATCCTCAAAAACCAGAGTGCTGGTGGCCACGTTATCAAGAAATTCTCTATCGTGGCTTACCACGATTAGTGTTCCTTCATACTCACATAGTTTTTCTTTCAACACTTCCAAGGTTTCTACATCAAGATCATTGGTTGGTCCATCCAATACCAGAAAATTAACCGGCCGGGTAAACAATCTTGCCAGGATGATCCTGTTACATTCCCCACCTGATAGAGCTTTCACCTTTATCATGGCACGCTTAGGACTAAACAGAAAGCCCTTCAGGTAGCCAATAACATGCTTTTCTTTTCCATTAATTTTTTAATGTACTCAGAACCGTCTCCAATAATATCAACAACAGTCTTTTCAGGGTCGAGTCTCCCTATGCTGATCAAAATAGTCGATCTCCAGTTAGTATCTAACTTGACAGATCCCTGCTCTGATACAAGCTCCTCTAGTAGAATACGTACTAAAGTACTCTTTCCAACTCCGTTATTATCTATTAAACCGATACGATCACCTCTTTGTATCTTCAGGAACAGTCCCTCAAATAAAGCCTGTTCTCAAAAACCATGGGTAATGTGCGTGTCTCTATTACCTTGCGGCCGGAGCGTTCTGCATCCTGTATATAAATACGTGTCTTGCTATCGGGCTTGATTCGCTACGCGTATAGCTCGCGCATGGCTTGCAATGTGTGAACTCTACCCTCATTGCGTGTACGCTGCGCCTTAATCCCCTGTCGGATCCATGCCTTCTCCTTTTCTAACTGTTGATCAAACAAGGCATTATTTCGCTGCTCTTCTTATTACAGGACAGGAGCTTTTCTTTTTCATCAAGAAATTTTTTATAGTTACCTGACCAGGAAGTTAACTTACCCCGATCAAGCTCCAGTATCCGCGTTGCCAGGTGTTGTAGAAATGCACGGTCATGGGTGACAAATAGGGCACTGCCGGTACGGTAAAGGTTTAGACCTTATCTTCCAGCCAGCGAATAGTACTTAGATCCAAATGATTAGTCGGTTCATCCAGTAGTAACAATTCCGGTTTACTAACAAGCGTTTTGGCCAGCGCTACACGACGCTGTCCTCGCCTGACAACTTACCTAGTTTTCGTTCAACTGGCAAATCAAGTTCCGTCAAGATCTTCTCAACCTGAATATCCAGTTCCCATCCACCATGAACATCAATGCGGTTATACAATTCTTCTAGTTCTTTCAGACCTCCCTTATCTATTGCTTGATGAGAACGATGATGATATTCGTCAACTAAACGTTTTACTCCAGACAAACCAGAGGCAACACACTCATAAACAGTTTCGCCATGCTGAGAAGGCAGAGTCTGCTGTAATTGGTTGATAGATATATTGAGCAGGAACAACAACCTCTCCACTATCCGCATGAAGCTCTCCAGTGATGATCTTGAAAATAGTGGTTTTGCCCACACCATTCCTGTCGATTAAGCAAACCCGCCCACCGGTATCAAGAGAAAAACTGGCCTCTCTCTAGTGTACGTTGCTCACCAAATTCGAGGGAGATTTTGTCAAAACTTATCAGGGTAAATTACTTCGCAAATAAAAAAATAGTATAGGTTAACTTGAAGCCGACGTGAGGGCTAATAGTGAGCCTTGAAATAATAACCAAGTAAAACAGTCAAATATATATTTGACTGTTTTACTTGGTTATGTAATCTTTGCTGTCCTGTTTGGAGAAGGCTGTTACCCGCCTGTCGCCACTGAGCTGCAATAATATGGAGCGGAGTGTCAGATATGAGACTAACCACAAAAGGTCGCTATGCAGTTACTGCTATGCTGGATCTGGCATTGCATCATGGCAAGGACCCGATCAGTCTAGCTGAAATTTCGACCAGACAAGATATTTCCCTCTCCTATCTGGAACAACTTTTTTCTCGTTTACGGAAAAAAGGTCTTGTTGAGAGCGCCCGTGGTCCGGGCGGAGGCTATTTACTGGATCGTCCTGCCGAGGAAATATCCGTATCGGTAGTGATCAAGGCAGTAGATGAAGCAGTAACTGCAACCCGTTGTGGTGGCACCGAAAACTGCAAGGGTGGTGAGCGCTGTCTTACCCACGAACTTTGAGAAGAGCTAAGTCAGTAGATTGATGATTTTTTAAGCGGCATCAGTTTAGCAAGCCTAGTTAACCGGAAATCAGCGATGGAGACAACAAGGAAACAGGAATACATCATAGTAGAAATGCAATTATAAGAAAGGCAATAAAGATGAGCGAAACAGACATTATTTTAACCGACAGGGCAGCAAAGCACGTTAAAGGATATCTAGCTAAAAACGATACTGCCATTGGGCTCCGTGTCGGCGTAAAACCCACCGGCTGCTCTGGTTATAAATACATTATAGAATCGGCAGAAAATTGTAGCGCTAGCGACACGAGCTTTGAATCCAACGGAGTCAAGATCATCGTTGATGAATTAAGTCTCCCCTACCTTAAGGGCACCAAGCTGGACTACGTCCGCCAAAGCTTAAACGATAGCTTCAAATTTAGTAATCCTAATGTGCAAGAAACATGTGGCTGCGGAGAGAGTTTTAGTGTTTCTGATGAAACAGCCTCGCTACCAACTAATCGAGAACTGTAGATGTCAGCTAAAAGTAAAAGTGTTGAGGATTTCGTAAGTAATGAATACGAACACGGTTTTGTCACTGATATTAGTGCGGATACGGTTGCACCTGGCTTAAATGAAGATGTAATCCAATTTATTTCGAACAAAAAGAACGAGCCGAAGTGGTTGCTGGAGTGGCGACTGAAGGCCTTTCAACATTGGCTAACTATGGAGGAGCCAAATTGGGCGCAGGTTAACTATGGCCCGATCGATTATCAGGCTATTTCTTATTATTCAGCACCTAAGTCTAAAGAGGACGGCCCCAAGAGCCTCGACGAGATCGATCCAAAACTCTTGGAAACCTATGACAAGCTAGGTATCCCCTTACAAGAGCAAAAGATGCTTGCTGGCGTCGCTGTTGATGCTGTTTTTGATAGCGTTTCGGTTGTCACGACATTTAAAGAAAATCTGACTGAAGCCGGTGTAATATTTGGCTCTTTTTCAGAGGCGGTTCAAAGCCATCAGGATCTAGTAAAACAATATCTTGGCTCAGTTGTGCCTGCAGCGGATAACTACTTTGCTGCGCTAAATTCGGCTGTCTTTACCGATGGATCATTCTGTTACATCCCAAAAAATACTCGTTGCCCAATGGAATTATCCACCTATTTTCGTATTAATCAGGCAAATACTGGACAGTTTGAACGGACATTAATCATTGCTGAGGAAGGCGGTTACGTCAGCTACCTTGAGGGATGTACTGCTCCGATGCGAGATGAAAACCAGTTACATGCTGCCGTAGTAGAGCTGATAGCGCTGGAAAATGCCCAGATCAAATATTCGACGGTGCAAAACTGGTATCCCGGCGATGAAAATGGAGTTGGTGGAATTTATAATTTTGTCACCAAGCGTGGTGATTGTCGTGGCGCCAACTCCAAAATATCATGGACGCAAGTAGAAACCGGCTCAGCAATTACCTGGAAATACCCAAGTTGTCTGCTGAGAGGGGAAAACTCTGTTGGTGAATTTTATTCTGTTGCTGTCACCAATAACTGTCAGGAAGCAGATACCGGCACAAAAATGATTCACCTTGGCAGAAACACTCGAAGCACTATTATTTCCAAAGGAATATCAGCGGGGCGTGCGCAGAATTCCTATCGCGGCCTGGTCAAAGTTGCTAAGGGCGCCGATGATGCACGTAACTATACCCAATGTGACTCGTTGCTAATGGGAGACCATTGTGGGGCACACACTTTTCCCTATATCGAGACTAAAAATTCCTCAGCCCAGGTGGAGCATGAAGCAACCACCTCCAAGATCGGTGATGACCAGTTATTTTACTGCATGCAAAGAGGTATCTCAGAGGAAGATGCGGTAAACATGATCGTGAATGGTTTCTGTAAAGAGGTCTTTAAAGAATTGCCGATGGAATTTGCGGTAGAAGCACAGAAATTGCTACGCATAACACTGGAAGGTGCTGTTGGCTAACTAGTAATCATCAGTTACCGATCCGATCCGTTGTTAGCTGCATATCGGTTGCTCACGTGCGATAAACCAATGACTAATGAAGAAAGACAAGCAAAATAAATGTTAAGTATTAAAAATCTACATGTAAGTGTTGAAAATAAGAAAATACTCAAGGGCCTTAACCTGGAAGTAAAAGCAGGAGAAGTACATGCCATTATGGGACCAAACGGTTCTGGCAAAAGTACTCTTGCCAGCGTATTAGCTGGCCGGAAAGGTTATGCAATCACTGCAGGTACGGTTAATTATGAAGGAAAGAATTTGCTGGGAATGGCCCCTGAAATCCGGGCCTGTGAAGGAATATTTATGGCCTTTCAGTATCCTGTGGAAATTCCTGGAGTAAACAATATTTATTTTCTGAAAGCTGCCTTGAATGCCATACGCAAACATCGTGGAGAATCTGAACTTGATGCGATAGATTTTCTCAGCCTGGTTAAAGAAAAAATGAAACAGATCAAATTAAAAGACGATTTGATGAGCCGTGCGGTGAACGAGGGTTTTTCCGGTGGTGAAAAAAAATATAATGAGATATTCCAAATGACAATACTTGAGCCAAAACTTGCCATTCTTGATGAGGCTGATTCGGGCCTCGATATCGATGCCCTAAAAATTGTTGCTAAAGATATAAATAGTCAGCGTAGTGACGATAGAGCAATTGTGTTGATTACGCATTATCAGCGACTACTAGATTACATTGTACCGGATCACGTTCATGTCCTGGCTGATGGCAAGATCGTCAAGTCTGGCGGACGAGATCTGGCTCTGAAGCTGGAAGAAAACGGCTACTACTGGGTGAAAGAAGAGGCTGTTGCATGAATCAGGCAGCTGTAGAACGCTATGCAAAGGAGTTTGATTGTCTGCAACTTAATTCTTCTGATTGGTTAAGAGCGCAACGGCAATCAGCTATTGAGGCTTTACGCCTGTCCGGTTTCCCGAACACCAGACAAGAAGACTGGAAGTACACGGATATACGTCCAATTACTAAGCGAAATTTCGTTGCCTTTGATAACAATAAGCGAATTATTGATCCACACCTTGTTGATTGTGCAAGATATAAGGATATGGAAAGCTATGAGCTAGTTTTCATTAATGGTAAGTTCTCCACATCACTTTCTAATGTAGATGACTTGGCGGCAGAGATCATTATTAAACCCCTAGCTGACGCCTTATCACTAAATAGGGAGATTGTCGAGCAATATATAAATCGTAATGCCGAGGTAGGAAAAAATGGATTTGTTGCACTTAATACTGCATTTAGTACAGATGGAGCTTTCGTATATGTCCCTGATAACAATGAACTAGAGAGACCAGTTAATCTGATTTTTATTTCCGATAAGCAGCAAACTGCTTTTGTTTCGCATATCCGCAACCTGATTGTGCTTGGCAAACATAGTAATGCTTCTGTTGTCGAGACTTATATCGGCGTTGATGACGCTGAGTATTTTACCAATACGGTTACTGAGGTTGTCACATGTACAGGAGCCAAGCTTGATCACTATAAGCTACAACAGGAAAGTTTGAGGAGCTATCACATCGGTAGCTTGAACATACATCAGAAAGAAAACAGTCGTTTTGAATCCCACTCCATCTCATTGGGTGGCTCACTGGTTCGCAATGACATTGACTGTAATATGGCTGAGTCAGGTTCTGAAATTACAATGAACGGATTATATATCGTCAATGGTCGGCAACATGTTGATAATCATACTTGCGTCAATCATAGCAAGCCCCATACTAGTAGTGAAGAATATTATCGTGGCGTACTGGATGGTTATGCCCGTGGTGTATTTAATGGAAAAGTCATCATCCATAAACAAGCACAAAAGACTAATGCCCATCAGTCCAACAACAATCTGCTAATGTCAGATACCGCAGAAGTGGACACTAAACCTGAATTAGAAATCTATGCTGATGACGTAAAATGTAGCCATGGTGTGACCATTGGTCAATTGAATGAAAATATGTTGTTTTACCTTCGTAGTCGAGCGATTGAAGAAAAAACTGCGAGGGGCCTACTTACCTTTGCCTTTGCTGATGATGTGATAAAGAAAATAAAACTAACCCCGATCCGCAATCGCTTGGAATCCATCGTAGTCAGCAAACTACCTGACACAGACTTAATAAAGGATTTTTTAAATGACTACTAATATTGCTGCCAAAAAAATCCAGGTTAAAACTACATCTTTTAATGTTGAAAAAGTTCGTGCTAATTTTCCAATCCTGTCCCACCAGGTCCATGGCAATTCACTTGTGTACCTTGATAATGCAGCAACAGCACAGAAACCAGCTCAAGTTATAGAAACAATAGATCGTTACTATCGTGAGTATAATTCTAATATTCACCGTGGTGTTCACACTTTGAGCGAGGAAGCCACGGCAGCTTATGAAAACTCTCGAAATATAGTTAGAGAATTCCTTGGCGCTGCATCAATAAAAGAGATCGTTTTTACCAGCGGAACAACAGATGCAATAAATCTTGTTGCCCAAACCTTTGGTCGTTCAAGCCTCAAACAAGATGATGAGATCATTATCTCTACAATGGAACATCACTCAAATATTGTTCCCTGGCAATTATTATGCGAACAAACCGGCGCTACCCTAAAAGTCATTCCCATTAACGAGAACGGTGAATTGATCATGGATGAGTATCGTAACTTATTAAGTTCTAATACAGCTCTTGCTGCAATCGGTCACATATCCAATGCCATAGGAACCATCAACCCCTTGAAATTAATTATTGATCTTGCCCATGAATATGGTGCAAAGGTAGCAGTAGATGGCGCACAGGCAGTTCCTCACACCACTGTCAATGTTCAGGAACTTGATTGTGACTTCTATACTTTCTCTGGCCACAAACTTTTCGGTCCAACAGGAATTGGAGTGCTTTTCGGGAAACAACATTTACTGGAAGCCATGCCACCATACCAGGGTGGTGGCGACATGATAAAGACGGTGACCTTTGAAAAGACACAATACAACGAGCTACCCTATAAGTTTGAAGCTGGTACACCAAATATTGCCGGGGCAATTGGCTTAGGTGCAGCCATAGAATATGTAAATAGTATCGGTCTCGAAAATATTACTTCTTATGAGCGTTCCTTACTTGAATACGGCAGTGAGGCTGTTCTGGCTGTTGACGGTTTAAAGTTACTTGGCACTGCCAAAGATAAAACAAGCATCCTTTCCTTTGTAGTGGATGGCATTCATCCGCATGATATAGGAACTATTCTAGATCATGAAGGAATTGCAATACGTGCGGGACATCACTGTGCAATGCCGATAATGGATTTTTTTAAAGTGCCCGCTACCGTAAGAGCATCGCTAGCGTTCTATAATACCCGGAATGAAATCGATACGCTTGTCAGAAGTCTTGAAAAAGCAAAACAAATCTTCAAATAACAATCCCTCATAGTACTTATGTTTGATTTAAAAGATCTCTACCAAGAAGTCATAATCGATCACAACCGAAGCCCCAGGAATTTTGGTAAGCTCGAAGATGCTGACCACACCCTGGAAGGTTATAATCCGCTGTGCGGTGATCGTCTGACCCTGTACTTGAAGATCAAGGATGATCTTATTAGTGGTATCAGTTTCGATGGTTCTGGCTGTGCGATCTCGGTTGCATCAGCATCGCTGATGACCGAAGCGATGAAAGGGAAAACCATTGAAGAAGGAACACTTATTTTCAATGCCTTCCATGAACTAGTAACTGTCGATAGTCAGGATATCGACTTTGACAAGCTAGGCAAGCTAGCTGCCATAGCTGGAGTAAGGGAGTACCCAGCTCGTGTGAAGTGTGCCACTCTATGCTGGCATACCTTACATTCACTTCTCACTGACGACACCACCTCTGTTTCAACAGAATGAATATATCAGACGACGGGCCTGTTACCTTAAACAGGGGTTGCGATGCCATCCATATTCCTTACGGGACACCTATTACACTGGATAAAGGTAGCATTGTATTTATTGTCCAGGATTTGGGTGGAAATTATACAGTGAATTATAATGGTAACCTCGCTCAGATTGGTGCCAGAGATGCGGATGCGCTCGGCTTTGAAATAATCAAAAAAGAGATTTCTATTGAAGAAGCCACGCTGGAAGACGGAACACTCAATGAAGAGGTAATCTGGGCAGAACTCTGCACCTGCTATGACCCGGAAATACCACATAATATTGTTGATTTGGGCCTGGTCTATGATTGTAGAGTAAGTAAATTGGCAGAAGGAGGTAACAGAGTTGATATCGTCATGACTTTAACCACGCCAGGGTGTGGAATGAGTGAGTTTCTTGCAGCAGATGCTAGAAGCAAAATCACTGCAATCCCGGGTGTGGAAGAAGTGAATATTGAGCTTACCTTTGATCCACCATGGAGTCAGGACATGATGTCTGAAGCCATCAGACTTGAACTGGGAATGTTTTAACACGATTCATTTCCGTGTGTGCGATTTTTGAAGATATAGATGAATTACGCTTAACAAGAAAAGCTTAATAAATTAGGTCTGATTGGATTAATGTAGTAAAAACCAATGAACTTGCCCCAGGTCAAGCTCGCTCGATAGATATAGATGACATCCTAATCGCTATCTTCAATATAGATGGCAACTATTTTGCTGTTGAGAATGTATGCTCCCATGATGGATCAGAGTTAATTATAGATGGGCTGGAATCAACAATGCGAGTCAATGATGACGAGATCACTTGCTCACATCACGGCGTACAGTTCTGCATCAAGACCGGTGAAGTCCTATGCCCGCCTGCTTATGAATCAATCAACATATTTCCAACAAGGATAGTAAATGGAATAGTGCAGGTAAAAGACAACAGGTGGGATTTAAATAAAACGTATCTTATATCTAAATACTCTATAGCGATTTTCCAATATAAAGCACGATATACCAATAGCAGGATGCTAACTAAGCTGTTTACCAACTTAAATTAATACGTATAATATGCTATTCCAATTAATATTAAGAACCCGTGAAGCGGTTATTACATGACAATAGAAAAAACTCTATCAATTATAAAACCCGATGCTGTTGCTAAGAACATTATCGGAGAAATAAATATGCGATTCGAAAAGGCTGATTTATGGATAATTGCCAGCAGAATGCAGCATTTGAGTAAGCAACAAGCTGGTGAATTTTATACGGCTCATGAAGAACGGTCTTTTTATCAGAAACTAATCGATTTCATGGCCTCAGGCCCGGTACTGATTCAAGTTTTGGAGGGAGAAAACGCTGTGCTACTTAACCGTGAGCTAATGGGTGCTACTTTTCCAAAAGATGCTGCTGCTGGGACCATTCGTGCTGATTTCTGTGATGCAGACGGGGATCAAGGAGAAAATGCTGTTCATGGCTCGGATAGTCTTAAAAACGCCGGCATCGAAATTAGTTTCTTCTTCACACCGGAGGAGATATGTGCTCGGGACCCGGTAAAAACCTGTTTGACTTAAACCAATCTTCTTGCGTGACTTATTCTCAGGCATTGAGGAAAGGCCATTCCGTGCAACACAGTTGATGAAATGGATTTATCAACATGGAACAACAGAGATACCGCGCATGGCCGATCTGCCCTTTGCACTAAGGGATCGTTATATTAGAATCAAGTTACTTCTCACTGCCAGAAATTATTTCAGAACAAAGCTCCAATGATGGAACTGTTAAATGGTCAATGCGCATTGATGAAAATAATTGTGTCGAAACAGTATTTATTCCAGAACTTAAACGGAGAACGCTTTGTATTTCTTCCCAGGTTGGCTGCTCACTAGACTGCAGTTTTTGTTCGACCGGAAAGCAGGGTTTCAATCGAAATCTTAGTGTAGCTGAAATCATCGATCAACTATGGTTGGCTAATAAAAAGTTAGATTGTTTTAAGAATTGAAAACGCACTATTAGCAATGTTGTAATGATGGGGATGGGGAAACCCTTGCTTAATTTTGACAATGTAATGGCTACAATTGACATAATGCAGGATGATCTTGGCTTTGGCCTGGTGCGGAAGCGTATCACACTGAGCACAGCCGGCGTCATCCCTGGAATTGATAGACTTTACGAAGGAAAATCACATTAGTTTAGCAGTATCTTTGCGTGCTCCAAACGACGTTATCCCATTAAGTATCTTATTGTCTCCTCCTGTAAGAGATATTCGCAGGCCAATGGTAATATGCCGATGATTTTCGAATATATACTGTTGAAAAGTATCAATGACAGTAAGCAGGAGGCAATGCAACTTGCAGCTTTACTAAAACAAACTCTTGCAAAAATTAACCTAATCCAATTCAATTCTTTCCCTGGATCAGGATATATTCGACCTGATAGGGTAAAAAGATTGATCAGTTTTATGGCATTCATGTGCAAGCAGGACATATCACTATTACGAGAAAAACCAGGGGCGAAGATATTGACGCAGCCTGCGGACAACTAATAGGCCAGATTAGACCTGGAGCTGAACGAAGACAGAATATGAAAATTGTAATGTTATAGTGGTGTCATGTCTCGTTGTTAGTGTGTTGTGGTGTAACCAAACCAGTGGCGGCAGCAGTAATATTGGCATTGAGTATATGGAGGCGAGGCGATTACGAAAAATCACTGGTAAAAGACTGGAACGAGCACGTAACATCGATCCGAATTATTTTGATTCTTACAACCATCTTAAGTGTGGTACATCAACGCTTGGAGAATAATAAGAGGGCAGAAAAAAATTTCAAAAAGGCAATTATGCTGAATGGCAATGATTCAGGCACGCAAAACAATTATGGTCGATTCTTATGTCGAACAAAAAGACGAAAGGAAGCTGAAGGAATTTTCCTTCGTGTTGCAAGCAACCAACTTTATCAAACTTCGTAAATTGCCATTACCAACGCCGGACTATGTGCTCTACTTGATGGAAATAAAATAGCGGCAGAAAAACACTTTCGACGCGCTTTAGAATTTAACTCTCGAATTTCAGGTCCTCTATACAGCATGGCTCAACTTTCCTACGATAAGAAAAACTATTTATCTGCCCGCGCTTACTACTTGCAACGATATCTGGAAGTCGCTCAACAATCAGCTAGCAGTTTATGATTATGTGTCCAAATCGAGTAAAATCTGGAGGACATGGATACTGTATCAAGCTATGTCTTATTGTTGAAAAATCAGTTTCCGGACTCAAAAGACGCCGAGCTATTGATAAATAGCGGAATTCGTTAGTCATGTCTAACCTAGAATCGGAAAATAAAGATACTGCCCAGAACCCAAGTACCGGGGAAATTCTTAATAATCTCCGGAAACAACATGAGTTCACAGTTCAGGATATCGTTGCAAAAATACGTTTGATCCAAGAGTAATTAAAGCGTTAGAAGCGAACCAGTTTAGAACCCTGCTTGCGGCCACCTATGCACGAGGCTATCTTCGAAGCTATACAAAATTAGTTGGCGTCGATGCTGACGCCATCATTTCGATATACAACAATGAGGCCAGTGCCCCTCCGGAGATTATTCCGGACGTAAGACACTCAACACAGGTCAGTAGTAGTTACAAGCTGGTTAAAGCTTTTAGTTATCTGGTTATCTTCATTCTGGTTTTACTCTTATTCACATGGTGGTGGCAAACTTCCGTTATTGGAAAAAAGCGATCGCTTACAAATTCAATATCTGACACACCGTCTTCTGAAGTTAATACAACTCCCAAAAGCCCCTCTCTCCTTGAAAGCCAGCCAGCAATACAAGAAGAAGTAGAAATCAATATTGCGGAGCCTGATATAAGCAATGACCTGAAAGACAGTAGTTACCCTGCAATCAACGAATTATCCGATGATGTCGTAGAAGTGGAAAATGAGCCCCAGGAAAACACTTTACCTGGCATTACCAAGTTAATTTCCTTGAACTACTAAAACCTGCTTGATATCAACCTAGGTCATTGCTGCATTTTTTCAGCAAGCAAAGGAACGCATTCTTAGAAATCGATAGGTCTCGGTACGCACCAGATTGAATCGACAAGAATCGCTGTGCCTGTTTCACTGACTTAAGCCCTCGCATCCCCCGCTCCCTTACCCTAGTCGGCTGATGAGATAGCTCAGCTTTATTGTTGGCATACTGAGCGTTATTATGCATCGATTATGGGATAATCTCTCGGTGCGCCACGTCATGACTTCTCAACTTATCTGTGATAATTTTGCGCAGCTCACCTATGTATTTCTTCACCAATCTTTATAAAGAATCACTTTGCGG
>Ga0056107_100021_pt1 | contig 30101 bp, 42 predicted proteins | sample WorMetcrassitun2_FD_77006 | JGI IMG/M metagenome (GOLD analysis project Ga0056107, IMG submission 77006) | Marine gutless worms symbiont microbial communities from Max Planck institute for Marine Microbiology, Germany - Olavius crassitunicatus.2 ...
ACTCAAACTAAATCGATAATAAAGCCATACTGTATATTGAATAATTTCAACTGAGAATCGGTATCTTTATGTACCTGTTTGCATTAATCATCCGGGGGTTGTCGCTGAATGAGCTTTAATTTGGTAGTGCCATGATTAATTCCGCGTTACTTGTTCACTACTGATTAAAATAGTTTGCTAAAAACGCATCAAAATGCAAAGTATCCTTTTCCTCCAGCGTAATTTGATCAATCAGAGATTGTTCGGTCATGCGTTGGAAATGCTTCATCTTATCCGCCGACAGCGCGGTCTCCCGTAGATAGACCTCGTGTTCATGGCACTTGTTTATAGTAAATTTAAAATAGGGGGATTTCTGATCCCGCATTTGCCTAAGAATAGATGCGGACGGTGTTTGCTCTGGATCCATTGCTTTAAGCAGTTGTTGTATCGATTCACGGTATGAACTACTATCGTGTGAGTCATCGAGAATTTCAGCAATTGGCTGAATATTATTGAGCAAACTTTTTGCCCAGTTAGTCATACTCACTTCGTGGCTGACATCCCGTAAAACCAGCGTAGGGTCCCGGCCTCGGTTAACCACGTTCTTGAGGTTGCTGACAATGTCTCTATGTTCCTCGTGATTCGACTCCGGGCTATCATAGAGTAGACAATATAAAAGAAATGTGTCGAGAAAACGTATTTGCCTAGCATCAATGCCCAGAGGTAAAAACGGATTTACATCGAGACAGCGAACCTCTACATATTCCACACCTCTCTCATGCAGGGCTTTCAATGATTTTTCTCCAGTGCGAGTGACCCGCTTGGGACGAATCGGGTTATAAAATTCGTTCTCAATTTGCAGCAGGCAGGTACTCAATTGGCGATAATCGCCTACGTCTTTAACCCCCCACACCTCATAAGGTTCGTAAGATGTTTTCATGGCTGCATCCAGGATCTGGATGTATTCGTCCAAACTGTTATAGGAAATTATTAGCTCATTTTGGGCTTGACTTTGATAACCCAGGTCACTCATCCGCAAAGATGTGCCGTAGGGGGCACAGAGACTGTTTTCGTCAAATGGGGTTAGTGTATGGGTATGGGGTTGACCCTGTAGAAAGCTTTTACATATTACAGGTGATGCCCCAAACAGATATACTAGCAACCATGAGTAACGGCGAAAATTACGTATCAAAGAAAAATATGCTTTGTTTTTAAATGCCTGAAGGTTCTGCTCATCATTCCACAGTTTTTGATAGAAGGGCCAAAACTCATCGGGTAGGGAAAAGTTATAATGGATGCCGGAAATCGTTTGCATGACACTGCCATAGCGCAGGGACAAACCTTTCCTATAGACAGTTTTCATCGTTGCTATGTTAGAGCTGCCGTATTGGGCGATTGGTATGGGCCCTTCTTCCTCTATGAAACAGGGCATACTGGATAACCAGAGGCGATCACCGTCTAGCTGACTATAGATAAAACGATGAATGTCTTCCAGATAATTTAGCGTCCAAGTAATATCCGTTGATACGGGTGTAATCAGCTCAAGTTGCGCTTCGGAAAAATCAGTGGTGATATTCTGGTGGGTTAGTGCCGAGCCGAGTCCCGGAGGATGGCTCGATTGCGCCAATGTGCCATCAGCATTGATGCGCAGACACTCTTTTTCAATACCACGCCGGATACCGGTAAGATAATGGCTGTGTTCAGACAGCGCTAATATCTCTAGCAGCTGCTGCAAACGTGCCGACAATATAAAATCCTCCTTCGGTGGTTTTGACTTAGACAATCAATTGCTTGTCAGGAATCGTTTGAACGTCCTTGATAGCACACTGTCAACTTAATCGATTTTGAGGATATAATTAGAACAGGGAGCTGGTTTTAACTCAACGTCTAATCGTGAAAATAATGACAAATTTATTTGTTAGCATCCAACTGATGCAAACAGACACAAGTGCTATGTGAGACATTAGAAGGAATCGGTTAGCTCGTTGAAAGATATGGTGGTCGTGGTAAGAATTGAACTTACGACACAGGGATTTTCAGATTTATTTGAGAAATTAATATTATTTAATTAACGGTAGATTATATCTGGGCTCTCGTTGCAAACAAGCATAACTTGACACAACTCTGGCGCACAAAATTAACCACATAGTGATAGAGTGAACCATCTCCAGCACCATTATAACCTTAATAGGAATTTATTATGGTTATATAGTAGTAAATAGCAGTTCTCCTCTCGCACATAATGAACAGGAAAATAACCAGGAAAGTGTTAGAAGATGGATTGAACTCTAAGCAACTTCAATTCGTAGAAAATTATCTGAATGACCCTCGAAGGAATGCGCAGGCAGCATGCTCAGCTGCATACCAGAATTGCAAACCTGCGGCAGTCCAAGCAGCGACATCAAGATTGTTATCTAATGTTATGGTTAAAGAATATATTCAAGAACGACAGGATAATATTTTATGTGGTTTACGTAAGGAGTATGAAATAATTGAGAATCGCATTTGTGAAGAATTAGCAATGCTAGCATTTGCCCGCATGACTGATTTTGTCGAATGGCCTAACGGGAATGTAATACTCAAAGATTCTACTAAATTAGATGAATATGTCGCTGCATCTGTTCTGGAAGTCACGAAAACGAGAGAAGGTTTAAAAATCAAACTAGCCGACAAAAAGTCCGCCCTGGAATTGCTAGGAAAGAAACTTGGTATGTGACGTGATAAATTGGAAACTAAGGATGATAGAATAACAGAAACATTAAAACGGATAGACAAGGATGGCTATATAGGTGTGCCGAACGAAAATAAATTAAATTGATTCATATACGATGATAGTCGGTTACAAATTTCTTGTTTCATAATTCGATAATTCGTCAAAATATATAAAATAGTTACAATAGACCACAATAGATTGTGCTCTTTGAATCAAATGACTGAATATAAAATATTATAATTTCTAATTTTAAAACCAGACGAAGAATATTAAAACAATCATGCCAACATGATCCTCAAAAAGGAACGACGCCAGCAGTGTAACATCCTGTTATTTTTGACGTTCCCGTGAATTTTAAAGGAGTATAAAATGAAAAATAAAGAGGGTATTAAAGCCTCAAGTGCAACTTACCGTAAAGCAACAAGTGTGATAGCAAAAAAAGGTTGAAGTAAATGCCGAACATTCAAACTACCCAAGCGATGATTTTCAAGAGATAACTAATTTAATTCCGGAAAAGTTAAAAGAAAAGGTCTTGAAACGGTATAAAATAGTCATAAAAAGAGGGATGAGTAAAGCTGCCGGCTTGATGTTGGATGGAAAAATTTATAAAAAAGGCAGTGCTATCTATTGCCCGAACAACTTTGAAATAAATGTAAAGACAAAATTCTCAGATGAACAATGGAAGAAAAGAAAATATCAAATTAAAGCTAAAGACATAGGATTTGAATAATAACAATTACTAACAACATATTTGAGAAGGATGTGTATTATTCTATTGTTAGAATCTGAACATATCTGAAATTCTTTGTCTGATCGAATTACGACTGACGCATTTCATACCGTACTTTGGTGTTTTATTACTTTGCCTTCCGGCAACCTAAACTTAGCTGCATCCCAATATTCTTTATCAGTGCTTAAGGTTAGTTGACTAAGTAGAACATGCCATACTTCTGAGAAAGTTCTTTTGAGTGCAGTAAGAGAGAACTCCGTGAAAGATAGTTTCCACACTTCACCACATCCTTCTTCATCTTCACTGGCATCTGCGATAAGTTCCTTCTCTTTGAATTGCACACTTATTATCGTTGGCGGATCCTTCTTCTTTGTCGGCACATGGATCTCCAACTTTTCTGGGTCAGAATTAGGTAATATAGCCAAGTTGCTTCTATAAGTACCTAAGGCTTTTAGGATAAAGTGAATTGAATCTTCGTATTTGCTAACACTTTGGAGTGACAATAATTTACTCAAGCGCATCCTTTTTAGACTTCTCCAGCGAAATTCGCTTTTAGAATCAAAATATACTTCGTAAAACATACCATTTAATAGGTGTTCCGCAACATTCTGAGGCACTTGTGCGAGTTCCCTTCTTAGTAGGTCCTGTATTATCCGCTTGTGCACGTTGTCCCCACAAGCACATTGATAGATATTCCGGCCAATTATAAAAATATCATCTGCACTCACTCTCTCCCAATTCAAATCAAAAACGGCATTTACAGCAAGATTTTGTGTGCACCAGTTGTATGGTTTCATATTCTTAATAAGCCTTTTGACTTTGTTCTCTGTAGATAGAGAAAAATCTATATCAGCTTTTACTTCATCAGAGTACGAGAATTTTTGTTTTGCTTTTAGGATAATTCCGTTTTCTTGAAGTTTCTGCATGATCTTCTCAGAAAACTCTTCTGGCGATATATCACTTATTGAGATAAAATCTGTTGTCCTTAATAGCCCAGGAATCTCAACATTCTTGTCAATTATCGTAGGCAATATATATTCACGACTTTCCTCAAACGCTCGCGCTTGTGTCGCCTTTCTTTCGAGGTTTGCCCATAGCTTTTCTTCATAGGCCTTCGACACGAACATCACTGTGAAGATTGCGCGATCTTTATATATTTCGACTAAGTGAACATATAGATCCTTCCATCATAGCTTTGTTTCCTCAAATTTGTCATAGAATTCATCAATACCTTTTTCCTTGAGGTGTTTTGCAGCCTCCCCAACATAATTTCGATCTTCACCAGTAAATGATAGTGCAATATGATACTTTTCCATAGATAGTTGTCCGCTACTCTAAAGTTGAACTATTATTAATTTCTGTGCACCTATCATCAGAATTTCTAAATGTCATACCAATTTTACATACGGGAAAGTCATTATCCTTAACTTCGAGTATATATACTTAGCCTTTGATTTTTTGACTACTATTTATCATTTAGATCGAAGTTAATAATTAATTTAGTATACTTTATGTAATAAATTATGATTTCATTCATATTTGTCCATGTTGCCACTTCCCCAATTCAGCCTGGCATGAGCCAATACCGTGAGAGTGCATCCATTTAACAGTCGCATCCAAGGTACTCCATGTTTTTAGTTTTCCTCTTAACGTATTAACAATAGATGGACCGGCTTGTGTGACAATCTCGACATAAAAATAACTCCTCTCACCAATCACACGAACTTTCTTAATAGCGCCTGCTTCGATCAACGCTTTCAAGGTTTTTCTATTCATTCGCCTCTTCCTCAAAAAGTGCTTGTTGTTCCGGAATTGTGATTCCAGCCTGCTCGCGGTATTTCAAAATCAAAACCTCAATCATGTTGGAAACACTACGATGATCTAGCTGCGATGCTTCACGAATGGCTTCTTTAAGAGTTGGATCAATGCATAAATTCAGCGTCGCCGTTTTCTTTGCTGTCATACTGATATTTATTCTAATATTGTATATATATATATATATATATAGTAACGTTATTATAAAGAGTGAAATAATATTAATTCACGATATGTAATGAAAAGTAAAATTTTTCCATTAATAACCCAAAACGGGAAAGCTGAGATAGAAGAGGTAAGCAAAAATGAGCGTTAAAGTGGATGTTATTTCCTTCCACCGATCATCGAAAACGGGAAAGTTACCTAAATGATCAAAAAATAAAGAGGCTAGAACTCGCGAATACCTAACTGAGCAAGAAGTTGAATATCTCATCCATACAGTCAGAAAAACAGGCCAGCATGGCCATCGGGATGCGACAATAATTCTCATGACCTATCGCCATGGTTCTTCGTGTTTCAGAATTAGTAAGTCTAAGATGGTGGTAGATTGATTTGAAACAAGGCTTACTTCATGTCAGCCGAGCTAAGAATGGGCCTCCTCATCACATCCAATTAGAGATCCAGAAATTCGCTCACTGAGGCGATTGAAAAGAGAATATCCTGACGCTCCTTACGTTTTCGTCACTGAGCGCAAGGGACCTCTTTGACGACTTCCACTGCTCGAAAGCTCATCGCCCGCTCAGGAGAAAACGCTAATTTTTCATTTCCAGTACATTCACACATGCCACGACACGCCTGTGGATTCAAACTTGCAAATGATGGACAGGATACACGCGCACTACAGCATTACCTGGGACATAAAAATATCCAACACACTGTGAGATATACAGAACTAGTATCAAAGAGATTTGACGACTTTTGAAAAGACTGAAAGATCTTATTTTATGTTAAGTAACGCATGTCTGCTTTCTGGAGCATAGTGGTCGCTCTGAACTTACTATTTATGACTCAGCGACCGGTTGAAATCGCAGTCACAAGCAGACATTCAACGGACGAGCTAACGGGCACAGCGTTTAGGAGTGTCTGTTATTGAGCGATTTGTCAGAGCATTTATTTTTGATAAGGATAAAGTTTCCAAAATATCCACCCTTTATCCCAATCTGTCACTCAATCATGTATACCTAGCTAAATCTCAGAAATTTCAGCCGGCAGCCTAATGTCTCACAATACTTCACGCCGCCAATGATCATCTATATAACGCACCTTTCCGTACTGATCTACCAACAGTATCTTTCGACAATCATGATATTCTTGAAGTTTGATTATACATGATTTGAAGTCGCGATCTATCTATCTTCGTAGATCGTCTGGTATATTATGCGTATCGATTAAATCGGATAAGTCGCTAGGTGACTGTATTTCAATAAGTAGACCATTCTGCGATTCAAAGTCTTTTCGCTCCCAATCGGATTGGCGCCCAAAACGATAGCTTTTATTGGGTTCAGTAGACCCTACTACTTGACCAGGCTCTAATTGACCAATATATAGCTTAATTTCTGCTGCCAAACAAGCAGAAAGATCACTTAACTCAGTGCGATCAATAGAAAAGTCACTACGAAATGTTAGGGTGTATGACGCATCCTTAGTAACTGGACCCAGGTTTTCGACGATGACATCGATTAGAATGTGATCCGCATGATGTAGCTCAGCATAATCTAATGGCCATATAAAATTTTTTCTTTCGATTACAAAATTTTAAGCGGTCTTGGTATCTTGATATAAAACTTCAGGTTGTGGTCGGTCACGAACAATTAGATCAAGACATTGCTCATGTCTGAACGAGGTCTCTTCTTCAGCGTTTATATAAGTAATAAAAGGGTCGGTTCGTCTCCGCTCGCATCCACCAGATTCTGGCAAGCAACCCCATAAATGTACTTTATATATTCTCCTGATAAGCTCTAACGCTTACCATCAGCGCGCGTCTTTAGCGCACCCGCTGGATGGGATTGTTCGGCGTTATTTAACAATACTCTCGCCCAGCGCTTTCCCAAAACTCTCAGCAGAGGATATTATAAACTTTTCTGGAAATTGCTTTAAGACAATTTGTGTGCCCGACCTTAGTGCTTTGATAATGTTATCTTTTGTTTTCTTTTTTTCTACTATTTAATTCAAATTTAATTTCTTCTAGCGCCTCATGTCCTGTGGTTTCGCCATCAAGCACTTTTTGAACAATAGAAAAATATCTGAGACTGTGGCTTGTATACTGTCAGTGCCTTCGAAATCAACTACTTTCAAAGGAATAAATAAGAAGTACTTGCTTCGTGACGACCCTCTTCGTCAGAGGTAGTGAAAAGGACTATGTCAGGCAGACGATTAGATTGAAGCCCGAATTCTTTTGCTATAATTGGACCTGGATTAACAAATCTATCTTTTCCTGTTTTTAACGGAAATAAAATATAAATCCCGCTTTGCATGGCAAGCCCATCTAACCAGTCCGCGCTCTGTTTCAAAAATGCTTCGACTAGTTTATGACTTTTACGGCCATCATGTAAAATGAAATCAAACAAAGACGTTTGATCCCATAATCTACTCATCAGTTCTTCGAATTCTGAATAATTATTTACTGGAATTGCCATGGTTTAACAACCAAGCTGTACGGCGAGATCGGAGCGCAGCGTAGTAAAAGCCAGAACGAGCACCTTGTTATGCACGATCCATCTTATCAAGTGATTTTGCCAGTAAACTAATGAATGCAATATATTCAAGTGCTTTCTCTGGGTCATCTTCAATTAATTCATGTGCTCTAGGGTTTCTCATGGTAAGCATAGCGCCAGCGTATAAGAACATCATTCCTTGTTACTCGCTTTTATCTGTCTCTGTTTTTAATTCATTAAACTTTAAGATAGGTTTATTTCGGCTGAAAACATGTTGCATTAATTCTGCACCACTAATTTCATTTTTTCCACTTTTAAGTTTTACTAGGCTATTCAATATCTTACACACATCCTCTACAGTATTTGAATAGTGCCAATCGTTAAATAATTTTGAAACAGCACGATCTACTTCTGGATGTAAATCTAGTTCTTCGAATACTCTAAGTGCTCGACCACTTGGGATTTCTTCCATATCCCCAATACTTTCTCCAAATAATTCTATAATTGTTTTAAGATTTGATATAGCTCGACCGATGCCTCTATTGTACCCTTCTTGAATTTCATTTAGAAGTGTAGCGTACATCGTATTTATAGATGCAGTACCGAGCATTACACTATAACGCCTGTGTTCTATTGTGCCGCTACCAAAGATATCAACTAGTGTGAAATCTATCTTTTGCTTCAGTGCGTCAAATCTTGGTTCACCACGTTCTTTAAGTGCATTCACATCGATAGCTTGCAATTCTTCTAATCTCCGACGAAGTTTGAATATTGCTGCTCTCATCCAACCTGGAGTTACATTTGCTGACCGCGGTTCTTTTGGAGATAATCTTCGAGCCATATTCTCTATCCTTTAATGCGCATGACGATTGAGCTAAGGAGCGCTACTTTTTGGCTCCACGTGCTTGAGCGATTCGTTAGCTTTTATTTTTTCCAACACCATTTTTCTCATTATGGGTAGTTCTTTAAATGTATTTCTCTTTGTGAGAAGTAACTCAGCAGCATAATCATCCCAGGGGCTAAATATTCTTTCACCTTCTAAAGTGACAATAGAAGAATCATATATCTCTTTCGGCATTCTTTTAGAATACTCACCTGATTTATTTGTAATAAGTTTATTAGAAAGTCTGCCATTAGGATCGATCATGTAAAAACTTTTAGAAATTATGTGCGTTTTGACAGGATGACCTTTCGAACCTGTAAGTTTACATATTCATAATAAAGCTAAAGTTTCATCTATCCCGTGCCGCCATTAGCTAATCCGCACAGCGTCTCGATGCTTACCGACGCCGGGTTGAGATTCTTGCAAGAAGGATTAGTCATCGGGGATAATTGCCAGAACTGAGCTTTCGTTTACTTGAACCTTGTCACCACGTTTCCACTCTTCATATTCTTCTCGCAGGTCTTGGCCAATCGTGACAATTTCCCCGCAAATTATGTCTTCTTCTTTCTCATGAATAAGAATGTAAAAATCAATATCGTCTGTAATTCTAATGGTAACAATATCGTTCACGTTGGCTGGTCCCAATATCAGGTGATTGCTTATCAACAACCATTTTTCTAAACTTCGGGGGCAACGGATTTTGTATGTTCTTATACATAAATGAATCTTTCTAACGACCAAGCCAAGCTGCAGTGAAGCCGTCCGTATTGGGCTTCTTGTTATGTGCCGTTCTTTGATTCACTAATTCCACGTTGTATTCTTTCATGAAGGCTCAAATAAAATTTGAGCCAGTGCTGATGTAAAATCAATGATCCTGCCTGCGTCATTCGCCAATGGCAATGACACATCTTCATCTGAACGTCTCTGATCGTTAGCATCAAGGCAAACATCGTGCGTCCATTTAGCCATGTCAGAAGTAATTAGATGGTCTTCTGCAGCTTTCTCAATTTGTTCATATAAGCCCCTTCCTTATATCCTTTTATTTTCAACGTAGCATCTACTGCGTCGGCAACTAACATTACAGCTTCTGCTGATGCATGGCGGCTGTTATTAGCTTGATCCAAGTGCTCGCAAGCTCTTTCAGGAATCGCTTCGTCGACTCCTCATGTACTTGGGAAGATTTGTTTCGCCGCTAGCCCTTGTTTTTCTGCCCAAGCAATAATGACCACCTCACATCGTTGGCACACGTATATGTACCAGTAACGACCGTTATCACCGTTCTGGCTATTGGTCTCGAATTTATTCTTTACAGTTACATTGGGGCTATCCACATTGCAATGATGGCATCGCCCAATGATTAGCTGATCTTTTAAGTAAGGCATTGTTGTATCTTTTTTGGTTTAGGCGCATAACAGTCCTGGTTATGACATGGGGACTTGACTAATTAGGACAGCTGATTAGAAACTAAATTGAGGCTCAAGGCTTCATAGCGCCAAATGTCTCTGTAATCTACCGAAGCGCAGACAAAGCAATAATTGTTAGGCGCTCAGTCATTGGTAGGCCAGATAATCTTTACGAAAGAAGTGATTGCCATGCTGCAATTGAGGATGACAAAGCGTACATCAGATTCACGGATCGCGCGATATCGATGCAGCGTCTGATCGCCCAACAGATCCAAAAGTGAATCCGATTTGGCACAAGTACTTAGAAAAAAACTATAATGTTCTTGCTCAACTATTTGCCGGATATGGATATGATATTCCTGATCAACCAGATAATTTTGAAAAAGAGATAACAGAAAAGATCGTGGTATCAATCGAACTCAAAGATTTCAAACATCACGAACAACTCTTCTGTAGCAACCGACTTCTAAAACACGATGTAGGGTTTCATCGGAAAGAACTACCAAAATAGGCGAGGCGTATCGTTGAGTATATTAGGGGTATGGCCACGCAGAGCAATCTCCAGTATTTGGCTTACATGTTCCGCAGTAGCTGTCGTTGTTTTCGTAAATCTATATCTCAGCGTAACTCTAGAAGAGTTACATTTGTTCTAGAGGTCTGGGTCGATCATCGTGGTGCTTGGTATTTTGATTACGGCGCGCCGAGTAATCCGTCTCGGCAAAGAGCATACGAATGAGGATTGGAACAATCCAGACAAAACTCCGGAGTGACGAAGAGCGCTTCTCGATCAAAGGCACAATACATTACCGGACCACTCATAGCCTTATTTGGCGCGATTATTTGGGGACAAGGAGAACTAATCATTGAATATTTTGACCTTGTGTAAGAATCAGTACATATCTAACTATCGGCTCCAGGCGACGCCGTGAAACATTGACGGCACTCCGCGGTAGGGGTATAATAGCGGCGCGCCTAAGCCTGGGGGTTATGTGTTTCCATTCTGACTTAGTGCCACTTAAACAGGTACAACTATGAGCAAGTATAGTGAAGCCGCGATCCTAGCAGCTCGGCTCTTAAAAGAAGAGACCACTTCTGATCCTCATGATGTTTGGACTCAAGTAACCAAAAAAGTATTTCCTACAAGCGTTGATATGCAGAACAAGGGTTGCCTGAAAGGCGCATTTCTTGGTCTATGTAACGATGGTCTGGTTGATGGTGTGTCTCCAGGAAATTACTCAAATCCAGCCAAAAATGGGAAATACATTATCGAAATAATAAATATCCCGAGAAAGAATCGTTTTTTATCGTCACAGCCGAACTTACTCTGGAAAAAGTTGCAGGTAACGCGAAATCAGAAAATCATCAGATAGATGTTGTTGTTAGATTGCGGGAGGTTAATTGCATAAGCACATAACAACATTCAACGGAGAACTTTTTCGATCGGATTTATTAGACCCATAACATAGGAAATGCTCATCAGGCTACGAACTGCGATCGTTATTTATGCTGATCAATAACACTGGGTCAATTAAGCTCGCAAAAGCAAGAATAATCAGTTTCTTCACTTGATACAAAGAGAATAATAAAAACGATGATCACAGGCGAACTCAAATCTAAAGTCGATCGCATCTGGGGCACGATGTGGTCCGGTGGTATTTCTAACCCACTATCCGTTATTGAGCAGCTCACCTACTTGCTCTTCATCAAGCGCCTGGACGAGTTACATACTTTCCAAGGAGATCAAGACGGCTCGCACCAAGAAGCCCACCGAGGAATCGATCTTCACTGCCGGTCAGGACAAGCTCCGCTGGTCGCGCTTTAAGGAGCTCGCCCCCGAGCAGATGTTCTAGGCAGTGCGTGACGACGTGTTTCTCTTCATAAAATTGCTCGACGACATCGATATGGCCGACAGTGACATCAAAGGCGACCTCTACGAGTGCATGCTCGGCAAGATCGCCATCGCCGAGCAGAACAGCCAGTTTCGCACCACACGCCACATCATCAAGCTGATGGTGGGCATGATCGTGCCCACGCCCAAGGACGTGATCTGTGATCCGTCCTGCAGTACGACGGGATTCCTTATCGCCATCTCAGAGCGCCTCATCAAGCACCACAGCGACACAATCTACAAGAGCGACGAAGCCCGTCGTCGCTTCAACGACCGCACCTTTCACGGCTACGACTTCGACAACACCGTGTTGTGCATCGGCAGCATGAACATGCTGCTGCACGGAGTGGAGAACCCAGGCATGCGCTACAAGAACTCACTGGCCAAGGCCGACGACGATGCGGAGAAGTACTCCCTCATTCTCGCCAACCCGCCCTTCATCGGCAGCCTCGACTACGAATTCACTGCCAATGACCTGCAGCAGATCATCAAGACCAGGAAGACAGAACTGCTCTTCCTTACACTTTTCCTGCACCTGCTACAGACCGGCGGCTGCGCCGCCGTCATTGTGTTAGACGGCGTGCTTTTCGGATCGAGTAAGGCGCCCCACAAGACCCTGCGCAAGATCCTGGTCGAGGAGCAGAAGCGCGACGTCGAGAGCGAACGTGCGAGAGTGGATCAAAGCTTCCTCGTGCCCAAGACTGAGATCGCGGACAATGATTACGATCCCTCTATCAACCACTATAAGGAAGTGGAGTACGAAGCGGCGGAGTACGACCCGCCGAAGGTGATCCTGGAACGGCTGGCGGAGCTGGAGGAGGAGATCGCGAAGGGGCGTGAGGAGTTGGATGTGATGCTGGGATGAAGACGGTCCCTCTTCAGCCGATCTGTGAAACCAAGATCGGCAAAACTCCATTGCGGGCAGTTTCTGAGTATTGGGGCGGGGAGCTTGCCGTGGGTCACCATCAGTGTCTTTGCGAAAGGTCGAATCGTCACGAAGACCAAAGAGGTGATTACAAAAGTCGGTACAGAGTGGAGCGGATCGAAACTGATTCCGCGGGGAACACTTCTCTTGAGCTTCAAGCTCTCGCTGGGGAAGAGGACTTTTGCAGATTGCGATCTGTTCACAAACGAAGCAATTATTGCCCTTTAAATTCTTGACCAAGACGTGACTGATCGTGATTATCTGTACTGGGCACTTGGCCCGATCGACTACGATCGTCTCGTAGGTCGAGCAGCAAAGAGCAAGACACTTTTAACAAGGCGAAGCTGAAGATCCTCCAAGTTCCACTCTCGCCTCTCGTAGAGCAGAAGCGAATTGCGGGGATTATGGATGCGGCGGATGTCTTGCGAGTCAAGCGCCGCGAGTCACTCGCTCGGCTCGACACCCTACTCCAATCCGCCTTCCTCGACATATTCGGCGAAAGCGACACGTTTGATTCGAAGCAAGCGGAAGAATCTCACTTCTGAGGAAAGGTGCTCGCTTGCCAGCTGACCATTTGGATCAAACCTGACGTCGAAATACTATGTCGACGATGTAGTGCTAGTGCTTCTGGGCTTAAATGTTAGTGGCGGCGAGCTAGCTCTAGATGACTGCAAGTATGTTTCAGAAGCGAAAGCAGAAGAGCTAAAAAGGGGTGCCGTAGGGCCAAACGACATAGTGATCATGGCTGTCGGATCGTCTGGGCAGGCGTTCTTGATTCCTGAAGGCTTTCCGCGTGCTGTGCTGTCTCAGAACTTCAGCAAGATCTCGCCAGATCAACGGAAGGTTCATCCTGTTTGTCTCGAACTGGCATTAAACAGTCGCATTGTTCAGCGCCAGTTTTTTAAGAATATAACAGGCACAGTTCGCACTTTTCTGAGTTTGACAAAAATCAAGAAGGTGTATGTGCCGGCTCCACCTCTAAATCTACAGCGCCGCTTCGTCGCCATCGCCGAGAAACAAAAAACCACCTATCGCTCTCATCTGGCCGAATTTGACAGCCTGTTCGTCGCCCTGCAATCCCGAGCGCTCTAAGCCCGATGGAAATCTTCACAAACTTCGTGTTTCTGAAGCAGGAATTCCCGTACGTGGCGATGTGCGGCAACAAGACACAAAAATCCGCGTCGGAGAAGGCACTCGACATCATACTGGAGCTTTCGCATGTCCTCTACTTGGTGGTGGCCGCACATACCTTCGGAAGGGGGCGGAGAGCTTGCAAGGGGAAGGTCTTCGACGAATCCCTCGTCCCGAAGGTGAGAATGGAAGCCACGCCGGCGGCCAGCGTAAAGGAGCTGGAGACTCTGAAAGCCAATCTGGACGAAATAGAAGAGACCAAGCAAGAGGTCGAGGTAGAACTGGCAAAACTTCGCGAGCAGCTTGAGAAAATCAAGGCAGAAAATGAGACCGCTCCTGACGTCCGCGATTGGAATGAGGAAAAGACTCGCAAGCTCATCATCGATCTCGCCATGCAGCGCGCTGGCTGGCCGCTCGATCAGAAACAGGACCGAGAATACGGGGCCTCTGACATGCCCAACAAGAAAGGCATTGGCTACGCCGATTATGCCCTGTGGGGCGACGATGGTAAATCACTGGCGGTGGTGGAGGCGAAAAAGACCACCGTCGATCCGGAGATGTGACAACAACAGGCGAAGCTCTACGCCGATTGCCTGGAGGCCATGCACGGCCTAGCGCCCAGTCATCTTTTACACCAGCGGATACAAGACCCACATTTGGGACAACACCGCCTATCCTTCGCGTACCGTCGTCGGATTCTACAAGAGGGATGAGCTGGCCTCCTTGATCAGCCGCAGAGCTGCACGCAAGTCCCTGCAGGCGACTCTGCTAAACAAAAAATTGTCGAATGCTACTATGCACATCGCGCCATTGTGAGCATTGGGGAAGAACTTAAGAAGCAGAAGCGTAAGGTGTTTCTGGTAATGGCTGCCGACACACAGACAAGACCCGCGCGGCAATCGTGCTGGCCGACCTCTTGCAGCTGGCGGGCTGGATTAAACAAGCGTTCTTCCTGGTCGATCGCGTGTCGCTCGTGAATCAGACATTTAAAACGTATCTTCCGAAGTCGAGTCCGGTGAACCCGGTGACCGAGAAGGACAAAACTGATCGTGTATACGTGTGCACCTACCCAATGATGATGGGGCTGATCGATGAGACGAAGGGCAACGGGGCACGCTTCAGCATTGGGCGTTTTGATCTTATTATCATCGATGAGGCGCATCTCTCGGTCTACCAGAAGTACGGCGCAATCTTCCGTTGCTTCAATTCGCTGCTCGTCGGCCTGAAGCCTGGCGTGCCGACCGATGCCTACGAGCTGGAGACCGTTGTGACAGATGGCTTTCTCGTGTCACCGCGCGTGCAGTAGGTAAATCTGAAGTTCACGTGCGATGGTATCGACTACGACTCGCTCAGCGAAAAGGAGAAGGAACAGTGGAAGAGTCTCGACTGGGGGCCGATGATGTGGAGCCGGGGATTCCCCTCCCCGGCGAATATGGTCAACGCCTCCGCCATCAACAGCTGGCTCTTTAACGAGGGCACCGTCGATAATGCGCTCCAGCATCTGATGTAGCATGGACACAAGGTTGACGGCGGCGAAACCACCGGACCGGCCGGCCAAAACAATCCTCTTCGTGCGCAACCACGAGTACGCGAAGTTCATAGATGAGCTGCTCAATCATCACTACCTGCAGTACAAGGGTCACTTTGCACGGATCATCGACCATTACGCGAAGTACCCCCAGAGCTTGCTCGACGACTTCTCGAAGAAGGGTAATGCTTGGCACCGGTATCGGCTGCCCGAGGTGATGAACCCGGTCTTCTTCAAGCCGGTCTACTCGAAAATCAAGTTCTGGCAGATGATCAGACGCGGCACGTGGCTGTACCCGGAACTGTTTGGGCCTGAAAATGACAAGCAGGATTTCCGTGTCTTCGACTTCTTCCGTGAAAATCAGCAGGGCATTGAGAGTGGTAGTGAGATACCACTTAGTACGCGACTATTTCGTTATCGCGTTCAGTTATTGAGTCACGTTCAAGCAGTGCCTGAGTTAGGCCACGATAACGTATTAACCGGATCGCTCACCGAGGAACTTCATGGCGAACTGACAGCGATGAATCAGGATAATTTTATTGTGCGCATGCACCAGTGGGCAGTGTCGTATTTTCAGAACCGAGAAGTCTAGGGGCATCTATTCGACAGCGATCTTGAACGATTGCAAAAGGAAATAGCCGGGTTGCCCAGCGAGGTCGAGACGGATGACATCGAATCACGCATGTTCAATGTAACCGTATTACGCATGCAGCTTGCGCTGGCCCAGGACAGCATGAACCTTTTTGAACCTCAAAGACAGCGGCTCATAAAGATCGTCATGCTACTGAAAGAGAAGAGCACTATCCCCGTGGTAAAAGTCCAGCTCGAATACCTGGCCTCTATGCAGGAAAGTGGTTTTTGGAAGGGGATCAATCTGAACGGTCTCGAGGAGTTACGCCTACGCAGACTAGTGTCCTTTTTCGACAAGAAAAAGCGCAAGGTCGTCTACACAGACTTTAAGGACGAAGTCATGAGAGTACGAGATGGAGATGTCATCAACATGCCTAAAATGACAGGTGCGCAGTACGGGAAAAAGATCAAAGACTACCTGCGAAATCACCTAGACTATCCTGTTATTCGTCGCCTTCGCAGCAACCTGCCGTTCACGGCAACCGATTTGCAGGGACTGGAGAAGACATTATCCGAGATCGGCGAAAAAGATGGTCCGCTATTGCTAACAGGGCTCCTCGCGAAGACAGAAGCACCTTCTCTCACACATTTCGTTCGCGCGATGTTGGGATGGATAGAGCAGCTGTACAGGAAGCATTCTCTGAGTTCCTCACTGACCAAAGCCTCACACCGTCACGGATTCGGTTTGTAGAGATGATTATTGGCCAGCTTACGGCTCGAGGTGTTATGGAAGCATCTGCACTTTATGAATCGCCGTTTAGTAATCTGCACGCCGGCGGTCCAGAGGTGTTGTTTGCGGGTAAAAAGAATGTGATCGAAGGCACCTTCTGCCAATTAGAAACGTTGAACTCTGATTTAACGATAAAGACTGGTTGATTTGGTCTAACTCAAGTTTCCGAAATTAAAACAAATAAATATAGTGTAAATGCTTGCAAAAATGCACCACATTCAGCAATAAGCGACAAATACTGAACTTTGTTGATTAAATGAAATTACTATTGGTGGTTATTGCGTTGATTTGTCAAAGGGAAACGCTTAATCCCAAGGTTGTTCTGAATGACATTAGAAAGCCGCCGGGGTTTTAATCATAAAATGAATAATTATTTGATATCCACTAAAATTACACTTTTTTAATCAGTATCCTTGCTTGGGTAACAACTTGAAATTTCCACCATTCAATATTGATCGGGAAATTAGTGGATTCTATCTCGATAGTCTGCTTCAAGAAATTGGCAAGCGCGCTTACAAGTTGTTAGGCGACTATGGTGAAGACAAGAATTTAATTTTAGCAATTTTCGATACCATACATGAAGCTATCACTAGCTGGCATGAAGCACAGAGCAAGATAAAAGACAATATTGATACAGACTCAGAATTAATTGATATCAGTTATTCTGATAGTTATATTTTGCATAACTCTATTCAGAAAGGAATATTGAATCTAGACGCATAGGAGCAGAACTCCTACCGCAGTATGTATTTGCCTCGCTTGCCATATTGCGTGTGTATCAATCAAAGCAATATTTCGGAAGTATTGACGGCGCAAATGGACTCATGGTTTTGGAGAAGGAAAGTGGATTAAGTTTGGATGAAGAGATGGAAATTACTGTAATCGAATCAGAGTATGACGAGATAATCACAACCATTAAGGATTAAGCAGACACATTATTATCAGAGCTAAATCAGGTATGGAGCCTCGGTGCTTGACACGCCGTACGAGCCATGGAAGCTATCATGATTGCCGAAGAAGGTCAGATCGATAAAGATAAATGAGAGATTGTAAAAGCTAACATTATTAATCGAAAAGCAGACGAGATTATTCCAGAGCGAAATAGAGAAAATGCCAAAAATAGTAAAGCTGGCCATTTTTTATTAAAACTAAGAGCTAAGCAATTATATCTGAATAACTCTTATACTAACCATCACCAAGCATCTTCAATAATATTTCCTAAAATACAGCAATATGCAAACAAATTAGATATAAAACTACTCGTAGATCATTCAGGTGAAGATACTGTGTATAGATGATTGCTTGCTATCGACAAACTTACGATTGAAAATTCTTAATCAAACTTAGTTCCCCACTTCAATGGCGGTCTGCACCAGTGTCTGAAATGGTCCATCAAACAAATCATGGATGATCAGTCCAGTGTGGTCAAAATTTTTCATGCACGAGGGGGTGAGAAAGAAATGCGGATCATTGCCGAGGCCTCCGTGGACGGTATTCGTTTCTTTCAAAATAGTCGCATAGTTAAAATCAAAATAAGGACATATAAATGAGTAAACGACGTAAAGCATTTATGCGAAATAAAACAGTAAGTGACTATAAGTTTATCACCCTGGAAGCCGAGGTACTGGAATCTCTCGCTTATCAAGATCTCAAATCCCATGCGAAAGTATTGTTACAAGAATTTCTGATCATTCATCGCCCAGATTCGCAATGGTTACCTTAATCTACTCATTAGAAGAGCAGCTGAGCGTCTTAATGTCGCACAAAATACTGCTCGTAAAGCCTTTGACGATCTCATTGAGCATGGCTTTATCAAACTCACTCGCGGCAGTCTCTGGAATCAAAGAATTGCCAGAGAATGGGCGTTCACTTTTCTTCTCCGCAATGGTCGTGAGCCGACCGATGAATGGCAATACTGGACACCGAACAAACCTGTTGAGGATATACCCAGAAAAATAATTCAGCATCAAAAACTGATGCAGTTTGACGATCCAGGCGTGATACCAATTAACATGGTTTAAGCATTTCAATCACTTGTGAAACTCCAAATTCGATCTGTTGCCTCAAAAATTGCGTTTCCTACAGGTTACCATAGAAATGGTTCTCTGAATTGGTCCTAGCGACCACGGGATCTATCGCAGAAAAGATTTCGGTCGAATATTATCGACTGTCATTCCGATCCACTTCGATTATGAATATCGTACCACGCTTCATTTGGCTCAAGTACGCACCAGGTTACCTCGGAATGGATAAAAACCGTTTTAATCAGGAAGTACGACTGTATCTCACCGAGATCCACATAGGCCGGCAGGGGGGGCGGTGGATCGCCTTTAATTGACTTGATCTGGATACCTTTGCAGAGCAATATAAGGCCTGTAACGGACGTCCTGGTTTAGCTGTAGGAGACAAACCATGGCGCTCTACAAAAACAAAGTCTGGTGGACACGTTTTACTGCACCAAACTGGCGGCGAATACGACGTTCTACTTGGACTAAAAACAAACAGGAAGTACAGAAGTACGCGAATACGTTCAAGGCAGAGCTCTGGTGACGATACCAACTAAAGTAGAAACCACGACACACCTGGCAGGAAACCACGGATAAACGGACTCATGATATGGACATCGCCAAACTGAAATAGTTGGATCCGCCACTTCGTGATCGTTATCCGGATGATATTGATAGGGAGATGGTTGAATCCATTGCCCAATTCAAAGAAGACGATGGTGTTGCATCAGCAACGGTAAACCGGTATCTGACAGTCATAAAAACCATCCTTCGGGTTGCATGGCAGGAATGGGACTGGATGGATAAAGTGTCGAAGATCCGCATGCGCAAGGAGTCCGGGAAGCGGACCCGCTTTTTATGCCTGGTTGATGCTGAGCGTTTGTTTCAGGAGTTGCCGTCACATTTAGCTGACATGACTCGATTTGCAGTGGCCACAGGCTTGAGGATGATCAACATCGTCAAGCCCAAATGAGCTCAGGTGGATATGCAGCAGCAGATGGTTATGGTCCCAGGCGAGGTGTGAGTCCAAGTCCGGTTACGCGATCGGTGTACCGCTAAATCAGAGAAGCGAGACAAGTACTCACAGATCAGATAGGAAAACACTAGCACTACGTGTTTACCTATCGTGGCGACCCAGTGCTCAGGGCCGGGTAACCCCCCCCCATTGCCTGGTACAACGCCTGTCGACTGACAGGCGTTGAGGGCTTTCGCTTCCATGGCTTACGGCATACCTGGGCCTCGTGGCATTTACAAAACGGCACGCCGCTGTCAAGTGATACAGGAAATGGATGACCGAAGGAGTCCTGCAATGGTGCAACGTTATACCCGTTTAACCGCGGGACATTTAGCGCCTTATGCAGAGAGCATCGCAGCTGATACAACGCTGGCATGGGCACCAAGCAAAGCAGTAGAAGGGATCGGCTAAGTTATTGATAGATATGGTGGCCGAGGTAAGAATTGAACTTACGACACAGGGATTTTCAGTCCCCTGCTCTACCGACTGAGCTACCCGGCCACGTTGAAATAAAAAAAGAGTACGTACTAATTAAAGCGATCTGAAAGGCATTCGTCAAGTGAGACTACTTATCTGGAGAGACATACCCCTTTGGAACGGCCGATCCTTCGCCAAAAAAGAACTTGTCCATTTCTCCTTCAAGAAATTTCCGTGCTTCTGGCTCCATCGGTGTCAGCCGATACTCGTTGATTAACATTGTTTGATGCTGAAGCCACATTTGCCAGGCCTGCTGGGATACATTCTCATATATTTGTTTTCCCAGTTTTCCAGGGTAGGGAAGAGTAACTAAACCATTTGCTTCTTTCCCTAGTTTAACGCATTGTACTAACCGAGCCATTTAATCCTCCAAAGGCAATTTATACATACTGTTCACCAACTTCTGAATGATAGCTGCCATACCAAGCGGTTTTTCATTGTTTGTCATATTATACCAGTACAAATCAGCATCTTCTTTAATTCCATCAGCAATATTACCCAATTTCATCTTGACTGGTTTAATTTCTAGATGAAAATGACCGAGAGTGTGCCTCAGCCCTTTGCCATATTCAAGATTATGTACGTCAAAGCCATACTTGTTCTTTACCCATATCGAAATATCAGAATCTACTGGACATTCAGGAAAGCCCCACAGCCCTCCATAGATCCCAGCCGGAGGCCGTCTATGAAGCATTATTTCTCTCACTTGATTTTCAATTACAGCAAATTGTGTTTGTCGGACTGGTAATTTCTTTCTTGATTTTTTCTCTGGAAACTGCCGTTGTCGGCCATTTTGTTTGACAATGTAATCGGTACTCACTGGACAGAGCTGGCATGAGGGTGAAGTTCTCCGGCAAACCAAGGCACCAAGATCCATAATTGCTTGTGTATACTCCGCGGTACCGGTTGCGGGAGTGTATTCTTCTGCTAGTTTCCATAGCTGCTTTTCTACCTTCTTTTCTCCAGATCAGCCAGCTAGCACCTTATAACGACACAATATCCTTTTTACGTTATCGTCAAGAATTGGATGGGACTGACCCATGCTAAGAGAAAGGATCGCTCCTGCTGTTGAACGTCCAATCCACGGTAGGGCCATGAGTTCCTCAATTTTGTCTGGTATAATGTCGTCCATATCTTCTGAAATAGTTTTTGCTGCCTTATGAAGGTTTCTCGCACGCGAGCAGTATCTCAAACCAGGACACAAATACAGGACCTCATCAACATCAGCTTTTGCAAGGCAGTCAATGCCTGGAAATCGTTGAAAATAAAGAATAACAGCTGACACCAGGGTCTGTTGCAACATAATTTCTGAGATCCAAACCCGATAAGGGAAGACATTTAATTGCCAGGGTAATTCGTGCCTACCGGATTGCTGGTGCCAACGTACCAAGCGCCTGGAAAAACTGTACACCATCGAGATACTCTATATTATCCTGGTCTGCAATCTACAAAGTCCTCACTCCAGGAATTGTGTGTACAATGCCAGTCTATTGATCAAATATTCTTCTCAGTATTTTTTTAGCAGCATCTTCCATTGGATCTGTTGGTGACTGTCCTTCGGTCTTGATTCCATCTGCCTTCGTCGCGCCAGGAATGCCAGTTGGTATATTACCGAGAAGACTCTTGATATCACCGGTACCTGTGTCACCAACAACCCCAAGAATATCCACCTGTACTTTTGGATCAGCCAGATTACCTCTAACGTTAACCAGAATAGTAAGCCCGCTTAACTCCACCAACTGTTTACCACTTTGTCTCCTTGAGATTGCGATGACAGTAGCCTTTGCCCTATAGTCAACTTGTTCCCCGAACGAATCAGCCAGTACCGTTACCCGTTACCCGTTACCCGTTATCCGTTACCCGTTACCCGTATTCCGTGGATCTGTGCAGACAGGTCATCTAGTCGCACCATTCCCTTTTCAGCAACAGGATTTCCTGATATTTCTGAAAAATCAGTCTTCTCTTTATCACTTACTTTAAAAGAGCCTGCTTTCCTCAAGTTAAACTCTATTATCACCTCGTTTTTGAAGCTAAAACTCATTGAGCCATTCACACTCTTTTTAATTTGATCTGAATCCCTTCCTGCAGCGATTAAAGCCGCGCTAAAATCTCCCTGACCGCGCATTTTGCATCACCTGTCACATCGTTTAATAAAGGTTCTGCTTGCACTTCTTTCAACGAGGTATTGATAGTCAGGCGCGGCAACTTACCACTTGCATTAATTGTCACATTGCCAGCGTATTTTCCTTGATATAAGTTTGCTGTAACGGACTTCAATTTAACCACCCCATTCTTGCCGTCAAGTTTCAAGGAAACATCCGACATCTTGGCATTGGAAACAGTTAACTTACCAATTTTGAACTCCCCATTAGTGTTGAGTGTTTTCAACGTTTCAACTGGTGACTGTGTTGGAAGTAACTTTTTTGAATTTTTTGCGTTTTTTGTTGCTTGCCTTCTGGAGTGGGCGGGAGGTATCGATCCAGATTAATCTGATCAATTTCTAGATTAAAATCTAGAACAGAATTTTTAAAACTACTGACAGCCAGCCCTTCAATGTACTATTATCAGGTACCAGCTGTAACTTATCAAAGCTGACATTATTTGCTGAATCTGCCAGGCCTGTTTTGAACGAGACCTTACTCATGACTTTCTTATCAGCAGTCTTCGGAGCTTCCATGGCAAGTTATTACATAAGCTTTCGCAAATTAAAGGGCTTTACGTTTATATTTCCCTGAAACTTCGGTACCTGTATTATCTTATTGGCATTTATATTTCCGCTTACATTCAGATCCAGGCCCCCAACCAAAAAATTGTTTAAATTAAGTGTTTCTGCCTCAAGATTAGCCTGGGTGACCGCACTAACGCCTAACGCAACGGGAGAATTCGGGATCTGATCACCAGCCAGGTTAGCAGTGAACGACATGGACTTAAACTCAATACTGCTATACTAGTCCCTTTGATGCTGGTTTCTAATTTGAACGATTTCAAAACTTCTGACGCAGTACCATGATTAAGTGCAGCAAGTACCTTTGCCAAGTTTTCCCCTCGACAAGCAATTTGCCATCTACATTGCCGTTCTCACTTTGCATATTCCTGACGCTTAGATTTCCAGAAATATTAACTCCTAGCGCGGAAAGGGAAAGCTCAGAAACATCGATATCACCACTCTTGAGATCAGCATCGAGTTTTGTTGTAACTAAGAAAGCCTTTTGTTCCGCTGAAATGTTGGCAAGTTGACTCCCGTAAATTTTCAGCACCGGATCATCTCCTCCCTGAAACTGCCCGACGACTTGAAGCAACATTGGCAAATCTGGCCCCCTCGCATCAATTGCTGCCTAATAATCTGGTGTTGCAGACTGGATATTTCGACCCTTAACCTGACCATTAATATTTGTTTCTAGTAAACCTACAGAGAAGCGAGAAACATCCGCATCACCTCTCTCCATATCGGCATTCAAACTCGCCTTTAGGTCAACCTTCTATTGTCTAATGCAGCCATTTGTGTAACGAGGGATTCTATCTCTGCCACTTTAAATAACGAAGGCTCATCCTTGGGCCCCACTACGTCGAGTTCTGCCCTGACTTCGGGAGCAGAACTCTGGATCTTGCTGGCACGGCCAGACCATTGATTTGCGTACTCAGTCCAGCCATCGGTAAACCAGCGATCGTCGTCGTATCTTTAGCCAAACCCAATTCAATACTAGTCGACAAGACCAGCTTCGTTTGTCACTCTGGAATATTGCTACTAGCTATATTGAACTCCAAAGCTAAAGACCGGATACTGATACGTTGATTGTCCAGATCGCAGGAAATGGTTCCATCCAGGTTAAAATTCCCAGTCACCTCAGGCTTGCGCGACTCAACATTCATTGCGATAGACAACTCAATGAGTTCGCTGTAAATCAATTCTTCCGTATTGATATTCGCATTGGAAACTTTGTAATAGGCGCCCGCAGCTTGATCGTTTATAGTTAACGAAGTGTCATTGATATCGATACCCCCAGGATCAAAACAGCAAGAGATAGCGGTTCTTGCTGTCGTTTTTCCTGCCCACCCAGGTCTTCCCAGTTGTTATCCCCTTGCTGGTTTTTTTGCCAGATTAATGACTGCACCGTGGATCTGGACGGTGTCCGCCTCATAACGTTCACTGAGGATTGGTATTAGCTTCCCCGCGTACGAATGTAATCAAGATGAAGAAAAGGCTCCTCACCAAAACCCTGGACATTTCCAATGGTAACGTTATTGGTTTCCAGCCCAAGTCACGGATAGAAAGTTACATTAATATCATCATCCAGTAATAAGGCCAGGTCTGTTTCGTCCTGTACTTTGCTGACGATCCAGTCCTTATAGTCATTTGGATCCACTGTTGCTAAAGAGATTACAGCAACAATACACAGGACTGTTATTCTAAGTAGAACTTTGAACAAGGTTCTCATGTTAATTTTTTCCTACATTACTTGAGATTTCAGAAAATCACGTGCTCGTTGAACCGAATAACGAATCTGTATCGGAGCCGTACCACCTACATGATCTCTGGCATTAATTGAGCCCTGAAGTTCCAGATATTGTTTAATATCATCATTGATATCCTTACTAAATTGACGCAATTCTTCAAGGCTTAATTCAGGGAGATCCTTGTCATTTTGGATAGCGTATTGAACGACATTACCAACAACAGCATGAGCATCTCTAAAGGGTAGCCCGGCACGAACTAAATAATCAGCGAGATCGGTCGCCGTGGCATATCCTTTCATGGCAGCGTGGGCCATAACATCTGCGTTAATTTGAATTGTTGGGATCAACCGCTCATAGGCATGTAAACAGGTACGTACTGTATCAACAGCATCAAAAAGTGTTTCCTTATCTTCCTGGTTATCGCGGTTATAGGCCAGCGGCTGCGCCTTCATTAGAGTTAACAATGCCATCAAATCACCATAAACCCTGCCAGCTTTACCGCGCACCAATTCCGGTATATCCGGATTCTTCTTCTGCGGCATAATTGAAGATCCGGTGCAAAAGGCATCACCAAGCTCGATGAAGCCAAATTGTTGCGACATCCACAGCACAAGTTCTTCAGAAAAACGGGAAAGATGCATCATGATAATCGCGGCTGTAGAACTAAATTCGATTGCATAATCACGATCCCCAACAGCGTCGAGAGAATTCTGAGTTATTTTTTCAAAACCCAGGAATTTCGCTGTAAACGACCTGTCAATTGGATAGCTGGTGCCTGCAAGTGCCGCCGATCCAAGCGGCATCACGTTAATCCTGATCCGGCAATCCATTAATCGCTGATAGTCTCTCTGTAACATCTCGTACCAAGCCAGCATATGATGACCAAAGGTAATGGGCTGCGCAATTTGCATATGCGTAAACCCAGGCATCAAGGTCTCTGCTTCCCGCTCGGCTACATCAAGCACGGTAGACATAACTTCGATGAGTTGACGCGCAATCGCATCTACTTCATCACGCATATACAAACGCAGATCGGTAGTAACCTGATCATTTCGAGAACGCCCAGTGTGTAATTTCTTCCCAACATCTCCTATTCGTGCAACAAGTGCAGATTCAATATTCATGTGCACATCTTCCAACTGTCGTTGCCAAACGAATTCACCTGAATCTATTTCTGCTTCAATGGCCTCCAGACCTTCGATGATCTGCTGACATTCCAATTCCGTCAGAACATTCACATGCGCTAGCATCTTCACATGGGCAATAGATCCCATAATGTCATAGTGGTATAAACGCTGGTCAAATGAGACGGATTCAGTGAATTTTTCCACAAAACTATCAGTGGATTCCTTGAAGCGCCCACTCCAAGGCTTTACTGTTGTTTGCTCGGATGTCATCTTAATGCTTGAAGTACGTATTAATAAGAGTAAACAGTGTAACCCAAGACGACTTCAAACGAATTGTAATCATAATCTATATGAGCAAAGAATCACAAAATAACTCCTTTCTACCAGATTTCTGCGGAGCTAGAATCGTTTTTGTGGTCGTTATACTTGCTGAATTACTAGCAATTATTCTAACCCTGGCGCAAGCACCCTACAGCGGCAATCGACTGCTCGATCTTGCACTTTACCCCCTCTTTATCCAGTGGGTCGCTCTTTGTTGTGTTGCTTGCTTGTGCTTGTGTCGTTCGCTACTAAACTCTTTGCATAATTACTGAATAGCTGCCATCAATTACTTAGTACACTACTAGTTTGTCTACTTGTTACCGAGGCTGCATGGTGGTTATTTAGTTGCTCACCTGTTGAAGGGAAGGGCACTCTGGTTGGTCACCGCTTATTCCTTTATAAAAGCATGGGGGTCAGCGCTATCGTATTTGCGCTGACCTTGCGCTATTTTTATATTCAACACCAGTGGCGCAGCCGAATTAGGTCTGAATCCGAAGCCAAATACCAAGCACTTCAATCACGTATTCGTTCACATTTTCTTTTCAACAACATGAATACAATTGCCAGTCTGGCCGTAGACAACCCAAATTGGCGGAACAAATTATAGAAGATCTTTCCGATCTATTTAGGGTAACGCTGGCCGACAAAAAGCATTCCAACACTTTGCAGGATGAGGTGGAAATTTGTAAGCGCTATTTAAGAATTGAAAAGGCATTGCCAAGTTGACTTCCTTGAACTACCCTGTGGACAGACCAGTGCTGAATCAATTGCCCTAGTTTGTACTGGTGTGATACGCTCTTGTCTGAGGATAAAGCTATGTACCACTCGTCGGGGCGATTCTACCAAATTACTTATATGGTTCTTTAAGTGAAGAAGAGACCATCTAGCGGTGATGAAGCACTTGCGTAGGCCTTACGCGGTATCCTTCCAGCTAAATAAGCCTCTCTCCCAGCTTCTATGCCTTTTTTCATTGCCGATGCCATTAATACCGGGTCTTTTGCTTCAGCAATGGCGGTATTCATCAGCACACCATCACAACCCAATTCCATCGCAATTGCCGCATCGGATGCCGTACCCACTCCGGCATCAACCAGGATGGGAACAGTAGCATTTTCAATGATAGCGCGTATGTTGTAAGGATTACGTATTCCTAGACCAGAACCAATTGGTGCAGCTAGAGGCATCACCGCTATACAACCCACTTCTTCAAAATACCTGGCAATTATCGGGTCATCGCTGGTGTATACCATTACTTCAAAGCCTTCTCCAGTCAATACTTCAGCTGCTTTCAGGGTTTCGGGAATATCAGGGAATAGTGTTTTTTCATCACCTAATACTTCAAGCTTTATAAGCGTGTGATCATTTAGCAGTTCCCTGGCTAACCTGCATGTTCTTATTGCGGATTCAGCGTCAAAACACCCAGCTGTATTGGGAAGGATAGTATATTTTTCCGGATTGATATAATCGAGCATATTTTGCTCATCTTTATTCTGACCTATATTTACTCGACGAATTGCCATTGTTACTATTTCTGCTTCACTAGCTTCAATCGCATTTCTGGTTTCTTCTAATGAACGGTATTTGCCTGTTCCAACTAAAAGGCGTGAAGTATAGCGTGCCTTGCCAATAATTAGATCAGTGTTATCGGTTTCAATTTTGTCTACAGCTGTATTCATTGTTAGTAACTAGTTACCTGTAATAATATTTGTTTAGTTGTCATAAAAACTATCATCCACCACCAATTGCATGGACTATTTCAATCGAGTCACCTTCCAGCAAATTGTGATTTGTAAATTGGCTGCGGGGTACAATTTCTTTATTTATCTCTACAGCTATTCTACCAGTTAAATTCATGTGAATTATCAGATCATTCACCGTGCTAACATTGGTAAGATTAGTTTTTTCTCCATTGATTGTAACAAGCATATGTGTGGAGCCCATTCTGAGGTTTACAACAAAAATCTACTTAAGCCAACTCGACAATCATTCCTTCTTTCGTCAGGTGGCAAATCAAACTGGAGTTTCTTTCCTTGATGATGTTCAGGCAATGCTGGTGTATAGTTTCCGGTCATAATTGGGATCATGATGATCAAGTATAGCTCTTTAACTTTTGCACCAATCGCTATATTAATAACTGCGTCAATGTAGCATGAGTGCCACCAACCCCTTTTCTTTTTATAGTCTTCGGGTGTGTATTGAGCATCGTGTATGAGTATATCAGCTCCCTTAATCATTTTTATCTCCGTCGTATTCTCCTCCTTTTTCATGTTGTCGTATAATTCCTTTCCTTTATCATTTAGTTCTTCGTGTTTCTGTTTGATCGAGCTTTCCAGATAGAGGCATTCGTTGCCCGAGATATAATGAACGATTTTGTCATTTACACCAATACGGTAATTATAAGTGGTGTCAGGGTGATGGACGTTTTGATAAGAAAATGTGATTGATCCGTGGTTCAGTTGGCGATCTTCCGAGGGCTTAAGGTAATTAATTTTTGCCAGCCAGGTTTCGGTTCCAACCGGAAAAAAATTGTGTTCGCATTTGTGATGAAATATATTTCTCAATACTTCCTTCATTTTGGCCAGGGTCAAATATACTAATATTCCAATCCGGGATGAAAGCTGTAACAAAAAGGACAGGTCACAAATATGATCCCAATAATAATGTGTTAGAATGTTAGGCAATTTCTTTCTGTCCTTTTGCTTCAACATTTCATTGCTGAAAGTGATAATGCCTGTTCCGGCATCACACAACAATATGTGATCATCTAAACAGATCTCGACACACGAGATATTTCCCTCAGCACCAAGATGGGTATCGAATAGCGCAGAATACGACCCACGAACTCCCCAGAAACGGAGATAAGCGTTACTCATATGATAAGTATATAATTATTTTTTTGGTCAATTTTAGTATATGTTAGAGCAACATCGGTTATTGTTTTTATTGGTATTGGTCATAAATTTAACCGCACCAAGCTCACGCGCTACTGAGCGTAATCTTTAGAGCCAATCATAGCAATAGATGTATCATTATGAAGTGGCAATTCCCTTAACTTTTTAAGAAATATCAATCCATCTTTCCCAGGCATTTTGATGTTCAGAAATAGCAAGTCAGGTTTGTTGGTTTCCAGATAACTCCAGGAAGTTCCTGCAGAATCAAACACTTTCAACACTACATCCAACTCCTCTATGTCGCGTCGAATATCGTCCTAATTGTAGGACTATCGTCGACAACAGCAATTATTGGTGTAGTATTAATTGTCATTTCATAGCATCCTTTCGCAATAGCCAAATGTTAATATGTTATAGAATAATGGTTTATTATTTCATTTAAGCCAATGATTCACAAAAGTTTTTAATCCCTGTTTCCAATATTTAAAAATAACAGGGGATATTTTGTCCAAGCTAATGAGCCTATAATACACTTTTTGATATAGTCCACATAGAGTGTGAGTGGAGTTAAGCGGATTGCCAAGTTACCCAAGCCTAGTCCCCGTGGTGGAGTTGTTCCGCTCGCCTAATTAAATAGAATATAATTCGTGTTGCCAGACGGTCATCCATTGGAAGCACATCAGCTTCACAATACCCACGTTAAGATACCTCAGTCAGATATCACTCCATTCTGATAGGGAAATCGAGGATAATAGAATCAGTTTTTCTCTATAGAGCTAAAGAGAAATCACTTATCCACG